>ERZ772819.2464-NODE-2464-length-13911-cov-3.613958_pt1 | contig 13911 bp, 9 predicted proteins | sample MGYA00580860_ERZ772819 | MGnify/ENA primary metagenome ERZ772819 (study PRJEB29015, sample SAMEA2737683) | human gut metagenome | biome: human gut; feature: human-associated habitat; material: faeces | place: China | collected 2012 ...
AGGTGCCGCCTACCTCCCGGCGCTCCACCACGGCGGTGTGCAGCCCCAGCCTGGCGGCCTCCAGGGCGGCGGTATAGCCGCCGGGCCCCGCGCCGATAACGATGAGCTGATAATCAGACATAGCTTCTTCCTCCGTTGATGAGATCACGCCCGTTTCCACCGCAGCACCGGGTGCCGGGCGGCCTTCACCTCGTCGGGACGGCCGATGGGCATATGGTGGGGTGCATCGTGCATGGCTTCGGGGTCATCGTAGGCTCGCCGGTACAGCATCCGCAGCACCTCCGCCGCCTGGTCCAGGACCTCGGGTCCCTCGGTCTCCGTGGGCTCCAGCATCAGGGCCTCATGGACGATCAGGGGGAAGTACATGGTGGGCGGATGAATGCCCTCGTCAATCAGGGACTTGGCCACATCCAGGGCGGAGACGCCGGTCTCCTTCTTCAGGCCGCTGAGATCCAGCACGAACTCGTGCATACAGATGCGGTCATAGGCCGGCTGGAAGGTGCCCCGGAGCTTCTCCTGCAGGTAGTTGGCGTTGAGCACGGCGTTCTGCGCCGCCTCGGGAATGCCCTGGCGGCCCAGGGTCAGCAGATACGTCAGCGCCCGGACCACCACCAGGAAGTTGCCCATGAAGCTGCGGACCTGGATATGCCCTTCCTCCTCCGCCAGGGCGGAATGGGGCAGATAGGGCGTCAGGAACGCCTTGCAGCCCACGGCCCCTGCGCCGGGACCGCCGCCGCCGTGGGGCGTGGCGAAGGTCTTGTGCAGATTCATGTGGATGCAGTCAAAGCCCATGTCGCCGGGGCGGACGATGCCCATCACGGCGTTGAGGTTGGCTCCGTCGTAGTAGCACAGGCCGCCGGCCTCGTGGACCAGCCGGGTGATCTCCAGGATGTTCTTGTCGAAGATGCCCACGGTGTTGGGGTTTGTCAGCATCAGACCCGCGGTGTCGTCGCCCAGGGCGGCCTTCAGACTCTCCAGGTCCACGCAGCCGTCGGGGCCGGAGGCGATGTTCACCACCTCATAGCCGCACATGGCCGCCGTGGCGGGGTTGGTGCCGTGGGCGGAGTCGGGAACGATGATCTTGGTGCGCTTCTTGTCCCCCCGGGCGTCGTGATACTGCTTGATCAGCAGCACGCCGGTGAACTCGCCGTGAGCGCCCGCCGCCGGCTGGAAGGTCATGCCGTCCATGCCGGTGATTTCGCAGAGATATTCCCGGGCGGTGTCCAGCACATGGCGCATACCGGCCAGGGACTCCCTGGGAGCCAGGGGATGGCAGTTGGTGAAGCCCGGCAGGGCCGCCATCTCCTCGTCGATGCGGGGGTTATACTTCATGGTGCAGGAGCCCAGGGGATAGAACCCGCAGTTGACGCCGTGGACCTGGTGGCACAGCTCCGTATAGTGGCGGGAGATGTCCGTCTCGCTGAGCTGGGGCAGGTCGGGCTTATCGCTCCGCCGCAGGGACTCCGGCAGGGCCGCGGTCTCCACGTCGCAGGAGGGCAGAATGGTGCACCGGCGGCCGGGCACGCTCTTTTCAAAAATCAGCTTCATTTGTCCAGCACCTCCTTGACGATGGATACGGCTTCGTCCAGTTCCCGGCGGCTGACCTTCTCCGTGGCGCACCACAGAACCCGGTCGTCGCCCAGAGGCAGACCGCCCAGGATGCCCCGGCGGTCCAGGGCCTCCAGCAGCTCCTGGCTGCGGGGCATTTTCAGGACAAACTCGTGGAAATACGCCCCGCCGTACACCGGCTCCACCCCGGGCAGGGCGCACAGGGCCTTTTCCAGATAGTGGGCCTTGGCCATGGACTGCTCCGCAGCCTCCGCCATGCCGTCGGGGCCCATAGTGGCCATGTACAGCCCGGCGGTCAGGGCGCACAGCGCCTCGTTGGAGCAGATGTTGCTGCTGGCCTTCTCCCGGCGGATGTGCTGCTCCCGGGCCTGCAGGCTCAGGACATAGGCCCGGCGGCCCTGATGGTCGGTGGTCTCGCCCACGATGCGGCCGGGGAGCTTGCGCATGAGCTTGTCGGTGGCGGCCATATAGCCCAGATACGGGCCGCCGCAGCCCATAGGCAGGCCCAGGGGCTGTCCCTCGCCTACGGCGATGTCCGCCCCGCAGTCCCGAGGCGTTTTCATAACAGCCAGCGCGATGGGGTTGCAGCCCATGATATACAGCGCGCCGGCTTCGTGGGTCAGCGCGCCCAGCGCTTCCGCGTCCTCCAGCTGGCCGAAGAAGTTGGGCTGCTGCACATAAAAGCTGGCCACATCCGCTGTCAGCATCTCACGCAGGGCGTCCATATCGGTCTTGCCGTCTCTGGTGGGTACGATCCGCAGCTCATCGCCCGTACCGTAGCAGTAGGTATAGACGGTGTTGATGGTGTCGGGGTGCGCCGCACCGGAGATCAGCGTCACCCTGCGCTTGCGGTCGCGGCACATGGCGGCGGCTTCTGCCGCGGCGGTGGCGCCGTCGTATACGGAGGCATTGGACACGTCCATCCCCGTCAGCTCGCAGATCATGGTCTGGTACTCGAAAATAGACTGCAGAAGGCCCTGGCTCATCTCCGCCTGATAGGGGGTATACGCCGTCAGGAACTCCTCCTTGGCGGGAATATATTTCACGATGGAGGGGATGTAGTGGTCATAGGCTCCCGCGCCCCGGAGGACCGTGCCGTATACGCGGTTCTCCGCCGCCATAGCGGTCATGGTGCGGCTGACCTCCAGCTCACTCATCCCGGCAGGGATATGCAGCGGCTCGGTGAGGAGCATCTGCTCCGGCACGTCCCGGAACAGGTCGCGGGTGCTGCTCACACCCACGGCACGGAGCATTTCCTCCCGCTGCGTCCCGGTCGAGGGAACGTAGCTGCCCATCGCTCAGCCCTCCTCGGCGCAGAAGGCTTCGTAGGCGGCGGCGTCCAGCAGCTCCTCGCTGCCCTCCACGTTCTCCACCTTGATGAGCCATGCGCCGTAGGGATCGCTGTTCAGCTTCTCCGGCGCGTCCAGCAGCTCCTCGTTGACGGCGCACACCGTGCCGGTGACGGGGGACACCAGATCGGACACGGCCTTCACGGACTCCACGTCGCCAAAGGCATCGCCGGCGGTAACACCGTCGCCCTCAGCGGGCAGGTTCACGAACACCACGTCGCCCAGCGCGTTCTGCGCGAAATCGGAGATACCCACGACGGTGACGCCGTCCTCCACCTTCACCCACTCATGGGATTTGGAATACTGCAGTTCAACAGGATACAACATAGTAAATTACCTCCATCAAATATAAATATGTTTTGTTCCTCGCCTCGCCCGTCAAGGGCGGGGTGTATGTTTATGCTCTGTCGCGGACAGACGCCTTACACCAGCTTGGCGGCCAGCTGCTCCAGCGCCTCGTCGATCTCGGCATCATCGAAGCAGTAACGCATCTCCAGATGCTCGCTCCGCAGCTTCTTTACGTCCTCCTTCACATCCTTGCCCCGAAGGATGCAGTCCGCCATCAGCCCGGCCAGCCTGTCAAAGTCCGCCGCCTCAAAGCCGAAGCGGGTCATCTCGCTGACGCCCATACGCAGCGCGCCGGAGGCGGTGAAGCCCTCCTCGTCGGGGGTGGCCTGATAGTTCACCACGATGTTGTTCCGCTCCAGCCGCTCGGCGATGTCCGGGCCCTCGCCGTAGCCCACGGACACGATGACCTGGTGGGTCTCGGTGTAGCCGATGGCCGGGTCGCCGGCCACGTCCAGGCCGTGGGCCTTCAGGCTGCGGGCGAAGGACTTGGCATTGTCGATGACCGCCTTCTGATACACGTCACGGAACTGGTTCATCTCGTAGGCGGCCATCAGCATGCCCAGTTGGGTACCCAGATGGTGATTGGACACGCTGCCGGGGAACGTGCGGCTCTCGATGGTCTTCCACAGGCCGTACTTCAGGTCATCCTCCTGATAGTTCACGCCGATGACGCCGCGCTGGGGGCCGAAGAACGTCTTATGGGTGGAGCCGGTGACGATCTCTGCTCCCTCGGCAAAGGGATTCTGGAAATGGTCGCCAATGAGTCCCAGCACATGCGCCATGTCGTACATGATGGTGGTGTGGATGTTCTGCTCATCCACGAACTTCCGGATCTCGGACACCGGCTCCTTGTGCAGCACCATGCTCTTGCCGAATACGATCAGCTCCGGACGGTAGCGGTCGAGGAGCCTCTTCGTCTCCTCCACATCCATCTTGTAGGGGTTGTCGGCGCAGACGGGGAAATTCACCACGGCAGGCTTCTCCGTCACCGGGTCGATGGCGATATAGTCGTGGAGCGCACCCATGGGCTGGGCGGACAGATGGCCGCCCTTAATGATGTGGTTGTTCATCACGTAGCCCAAGCGTTTGGCCTCGGATTTGCGGTCAACGCGGTTCTTCCAGTCCATCAGTGCGGAGAATACCGCCATGTTGGACATCTGACCGCTGAGGGTGCGCGTTTCCACCTCGGTGCAGCCGAAGTAGGCACGCATTTCCTCCACCAGCAGCCGCTCCACCTCGTCGATGAATTTCGTACCCTGGTAATAGAATACCTCCTTGTCGTAGAAGGCCAGCACCTTCTTGTGCTCGGCGTACCGGCAGGCAGGGTCGCTGCCGCTGAGCAGCCGCACGGCGCGGCTGGGGGTGTTCTCGGAGGGGATGAGGTTCACGCACTGCTCCTGCCGCCACTGGTGGTTCTCCAGTGCTTTTTTCAGCAGCTCCAGCGCCTTGGGTACGCGATCGCCGCCGCCCACGCCGTGTGCGTCCTCCTCCGCGCCGTACAGCAGCGGGCGGGCAAAGGGAGGTGCGCCCACGCTCATGTGGCGGGCAGGAATGACGGCCTTCAGCCGCTTGCCCCGGACATCCACCTCCACGGTGTCGTCCTCCAGAATGTCGTTGTCGATATAGCACAGGCCGATGGCGCGCTTGCCGCTGGCCTCCAGAATGACGGTGGACAGGCCCTCACCCTCGGTCTTGAAGTAGGGCACCATGGTGCCGCTGGTGACCCATCCCACCAGCTTGCCGCCCCGATAGATCTCCATACCCGCCCGCATGACGCCGCGATCCAGCAGCGCGATGGGGGCGATTTTCCGGGGCAGGCCGGACATATCGGAGAAGTCGCGATCCATGTACTTTACAAAGCAGCTGTGCTGCTTTTCCAACGCGGCACGTCCGATGTAATCGCCCTTCTGCTCGGAGAAGCTGACGGCGAACTTGGCCAACGGCACGGCAAAGACGGGGATCTCGCTGCCGTCGGGAGCAGTGCCCATCTCATGACCGTACAGAGGCAGAGAAGCCTCCATGCGCAGCGTGTCCCGGGCGCCCAGACCGGCGGGACGTGCGCCCAGCTCCACCAGACGGTTCCACAGCCACTCCGCGTCCTCGCTGTGGACATAGACCTCGTAGCCCAGAGGTTCGCCGGTGTAGCCGGTCTTGGCGACGTGGGCGTAATGGCCCTCCAGCGATACTGAGCCCAGCGCGTTCTTCATAGGCTCTGTCAGCTGTGCGCCGCCGTTGAGCGCCGTCAGCATTTCCTTGCTCTTAGGCCCCTGCACGGCGATGGCCGCCCAGCCCTTCGATATGTCGGTGATGGTGCAGTCAAAGCCCTCCAAAGCCTTTCGCAGATGCACCAGGTCTTTTTCTGTATTGGCGGCGTTCACCACCAGCAGATAGTTGTCCTCCTCGAACATGTACAGGTACGCATCGTCCACAGCCCCGCCGTTCTCATTGGGGATGATGCAGTACTGCGCCAGATTCACGTCCAGCGCCGCCACGTTGCTGGTCAGCACGTGCTGCAGGAATTCCCTGCGATCCGGCCCTTCGATCAGCAGACGGCCCATGTGGGACACATCAAACAGGCTGCATACCTGCCGGGTGTAGAGGTGCTCGGCAATAATGCCGCCGGGGTACTGGATGGGCATTTCCCATCCGCCGAAGTCCACCATTTCCGCGCCGGCGGCCACATGGACGTCGTATAGCTGGGTACGCTTCAGTTCGCTCATACGATTTTCCTCCTTAAAGAGCGTTTCTTTTTGGCAGCAAAAAAGGACACAAAGCCGCTCTTTACGGCTTTGTGCCCCCGTTGAGTTACCTGAGAGATTCCCTCCGCTATGGGAGGTTGCACCTTCGGTGGTCGGGCGTTTCCGTCCGGCCTTTTCGGAGTATCGTCCGGAATCGGTCCTTTTGCCTGAGAGCTTCTGCGTTCCCCTTCGGCGCCGCCTAAGCGATCTCTCCCGATCCCATCGTCCGATCGATATGAAATTTCGGCAGGGGAAACTGTTTCCCCTGCCGTAATTGTATCATTCGAAAAACAAATTTGTCAAGACTGAATTCCTGCGGCGTGTCAGTGCTGAAGCGGCATTTTTATCGCCGCGTGGGAGCTTCGTGCTATTTATACGTCCTGATTACGGATTCCGCCACCTCCCGCTTGGATATGCGCTGATCCATGGACTGCTTTTCGATATAGCGGTGCGCCTCCGGCTCTGTCATGCCAAGGCACTCGATCAGCAGCCATTTGGCGCGGTTGACCAGCCGGATCTCCTCGATCCTTTCCTCTACCGTGGCCTGCTTTGCCTCCATCTGGCGCATCCGCTCGCGGGTGGCGCAGAGGACCCGCAGGTTCTGCGCCACCATCTGCATACCGGTGGGCTTGGCCAGTGTGAGCACACCGTAACTGACAACTCTGGCGTAGATGTCGTCGAACTGATCGTTCCGCACCAGCAGGAGGACTCCCGCACCGCTTCCGGTGCAAATGTCCACCGCCAGATGCAGCCCGAAGTCATCCGGCAGCGGTGCGTTGATCAGCACAATATCAAATGACGTCTCCACGATCTTGCGGCGCGCATCCCCCACGCTGTGTACCGTCGTCACCGGCCAGTAATCCGTCACGGGGAGCAGCGGCATGATCTTTGCGGTAAAGCTGTCCGAGGCTGTGACGAGCAGCACACTGTACGTCCGTTCCTGAAAGACCATGTTCTCCCCTCCTTTCATCTGCTTCCGGCAGATTGCTTATGGACGGCAATAGGCAGAGATCACGGCCTCCGGGAGATGCTGGCGGATAAATGCGCTCGCCTCTGCCAGTGCGGCAGCCTCCGGCAGAGAGGCGGGCAGCTTTTCCAGCCCGTCCAGCACCTCGGCCGGCGCGGTGTAAACGTTGAAATCAGAGGCGGGGCAGAGCTGCAGGTCGTGCTCAAGCCCATACATCCCGGCATAAATCAGGAGCGTGTAGGCAATATACGGGTTTGTCATCGGGTCGGCAGAGCGCAGCTCGGCGCGGCGGTATTCGCCCACCGCCGCCGGGATGCGGATCAGCTGGGAGCGGTTTTCCGCCGACCATGTCACGTAGAGCGGGGCTTTGTCGCTGCCAAGGCGGCAGTAGGACTCCTCGCAGGGGTTCAGAAACAGCGTCATCTCCCGGATGTTCTCCAGGATCCCCGCAATGACGCTGGGCAGCGGCTGGGTGTTCCCGTCGCATTTGACCGAGACGTTGATGTGCATCCCGTTCCCGTCACAGTCCGCCAGCGGCTTGGGGGAAAAGCTGGCGCAGAGCCCGTTCTGCGCCGCCACGGTGCGAACCATCGCGTGGAAGGTGACGGCGTTGTCGGCAGCCGCGAGGGGGTCCGAATACCGGAAGTCGATCTCGTTTTGTCCCGGGCCGCTCTCGTGGTGGGAGCTCTCCGGGCAAATGCCCATCCGCTCCAGCATCAGGCAGATCTCCCGGCGGATCGTTTCCCCCCTGTCATCCGGCGCGATGTCCATGTAGCCCGCCCGGTCATAGGGGATCCTGGTGGGCTCGCCGTATTCGTCCAGACGGAACAGATAGAACTCCATCTCCGCGCCAAATGCAAAGCGGAAGCCCTTGGCCTCGGCGGTCGCCGCCGCCCGCTTCAGGATGCTCCGCGTATCCCGTTCAAAGGGCCTGCCATCCGGATAGGAGATGTCGCAGAACATCCGCACCACCTTGCCCTGCTCCGGCCGCCACGGAAGCTGGATCAGCGTGGAGGGGTCCGGGTGGAGCAGCAGATCGGAGCGGATCTCGCCGCCGAAGCCCTCCACCGCCGAGGCGTCGAAGGCGATCCCGTAGGTGAAGGCCCGCTTGAGCTCGGCGGGCATGATCGCCACGTTGTGCTGCTTTCCATAGACGTTGCAGAAGGCCAGACGGATAAACTTGACGTCCTCCTCCTGCACGAACTGCATTACTTCTTCCGGCGTGTACTTCATGTTCTCACCTGCTTTCCTCAATTCAAAACATACATCTGACGATAGGGATTTTTCGTGTCCGGCGTGATCACCGTAAAGGGCGCAGCCATGACGGCGTCCCGATCCCCTCCGAAAAACGCGCAGTAGTTCTCCACATATTTCCCGATCTCGGCGAGGTCGTCCTCTCCGGCAGGGCGTGCATCGACCTGCTCGGACAGGCGCAAGCCCCTGCCGTCTGAGCGCAGATAGAGCTTTCCGCCGTACATGCCGGTGCAGGGGAAATTGCTCACAATGGGGCGGCGCGTTTGGGACAGTCCCAAAACAAGGATGATCCCGCCCGCCTGATATTCTCCTAAAAAGCTTCCCGCCTTACCGCCAATGACCAGCGCCGGCACTTTATCGCCGTAAGCCTTCATGTGGATGCCCGCGCGGTAGCCGGCATCCCCCTGCACGTAGATCTCACCGCCCCGCATGGCGTATCCGGCGGCGTCGCCGATGCTGCCGTGGACGATGATCCGTCCGCCGTTCATCGTATCGCCGACGGCGTCCTGGGCGTTGCCGCGCACCTCGATGCAGGCGCCGTCCAGATAGGCGCCCAGCGCATTGCCCGGCGTCCCCGTGATCTCCAGCCGTCCTCGCTCCGCCCCCGCGCCGATAAATCTCTGCCCAAGGCATCCGGTGATACGCAGCGTGCCGGGACTGTGCCGGATCTGCTCATTCAGCCGGCGATGATCCAGCTGTGACGCATCGATGTGAATCATGATACCACGCCTCCTGTCGATTTTCTATCCTAAATTATTCTCCGGCATGAGAAATTCCGAGAATTTTCAGCTCTCTGTCGGTCAAGCCGACGCCCCGCAGCATCAGGCGGTTTCCCCGCAGCGCCTCCACGGAGTTGATGCCCATGCCGCCCATCATCTCCTTGATCTCGTGCCGCCATGCGGTCATCAGGTTGACGAGCCGGCGGCTCCCCTCGTCGATGTCGAGACGCTTGACCAGCTCCGGTCGCTGGGTGGTGATCCCCCAGCTGCACAGCCCCGTCTGACAGCTTCTGCACAGGTGGCAGCCCAAAGCCAGCAGGGCGGCGGTGCCGATGTAGCAGGCGTCCGCCCCCAGCGCGATGGCCTTGACCACATCGGCGGAGGAGCGGATGCTGCCGCCGGCGATCAGGGACACATGATTGCGTATCCCCTCCTCCCGCAGCCGCTGGTCCACCGCAGCCAGCGCCAGCTCGATGGGGATACCCACGTTGTCCCGGATGCGGGTGGGAGCCGCGCCGGTACCGCCGCGGAAGCCGTCGATGGCGATGATGTCCGCGCCGCTGCGGGCAATACCGCTGGCGATGGCCGCAATATTGTGTACCGCCGCCACCTTGACGATAACAGGCTTTTGATAAGCCGTTGTCTCCTTCAGGGAGTAAACCAGCTGCCGCAGATCCTCAATGGAGTAAATATCGTGGTGGGGCGCGGGAGAGATGGCGTCTGTCCCCTCCGGCACCATTCTGGTGCGGGAAATGTCGCCGACGATCTTGGCTCCCGGCAGATGCCCGCCGATACCGGGCTTTGCGCCCTGCCCCATTTTGATCTCGATGGCGGCGCCGGCATTCAGATACCGCTTATGTACGCCGAACCGTCCGGAGGCGACCTGCACGATGGTGTTCTCGCCGTAGGCGTAAAAGTCCTCATGAAGCCCGCCCTCGCCGGTATTGTAGCAGATGCCAAGCTCCTGCGCCGCTCTGGCAAGGCAGGCGTGGGCGTTGTAGCTGATGGAGCCGTAGCTCATGGCGGAGAACAAAACCGGCATGGACAGCGAGAGCTGCGGCGGCAGGTCGCAGTTCAGCCGCCCGTCCGGCTCTCTCTGCATACGCTCCGGCTTCCTGCCCAGAAACACCCGCGTCTCCATCGGCTCCCGCAGGGGGTCAATGGGCGGGTTCGTCACCTGCGAGGCGTTGATCAGTATTTTGTCCCAGTAGACCGGAAAATGTCGGGGATTCCCCATGGAGGACAGCAGCACGCCGCCGCTCCCCGCCTGCCGGTAAAGCTCCTTGACGGTATCCTCGTCCCAGTTGTCGTTTTCCCGGAGGGCGCAGCTGCTCTTTTGTATCTTCAGCGCGTGAGTGGGGCAGAAGCAGACGCACCGTTGGCAATTGACGCATTTGCTCTCGTCGCTGACCATGATCTTCCTCTCCGCATCGAACCGGTGGACCCCGTTGGCGCACTGCCTCTCGCAGATACGGCAGTTGGTACACCGCTCCTCGCGGCGGATGACCTCAAATTGCGGGTAGATATAGTCGATCCCCATCAGTATCTTCCCTCCTTCACCCGAACGATCACCGGCTCGCCGCCGGCGGGGGCAAACAGGTTTTCCGCGTCCGGCTCCATAGCCCGGATCGCCGCCTCCTCGCTGGCGATCAGGACCTTGTCATCCTTCTCCGCCACCACCAGACTGCGCAGCTTCAGCCGGTCGTTCAGTGCCATCAAGCCGCCTGTAAAGCCCAGAATGATGGAAAAGGGTCCCGTGACCAGAAGGCTGGAGAACACGGTGCGGAGATACCGGAGCTTCGTCTGCTCCGCCTCGCCCTTCGTCTCGATGGTGGACCAGAAGGGGGCTGCGATCACGGCGGACAGCTCCTCCAGCGAAAGCTCCTGCCTGCGGAGAAGATAATCCGCGATATAGGTGATGACCTCGGTATCCGTCTGCAAGGTGCAGCGGTAGCCGAACATTTCCATGAAGCGGCGATTGGCGTCATAGGAGGATATTTCCCCGTTGTGGACGATGGAACGATCCAGCAGGGCGAACGGGTGCGCGCCGCCCCACCAGCCCGGCGTATTGGTGGGATACCGGCCGTGCGCCGTCCAGCTGTAAGCCGCATAGTCCTCCAAACGGTAGAAGTGTCCCACATCCTCTGGGAATCCCACCGCCTTGAACACCCCCATATTCTTCCCGCTGGAAAAAACATACACGCCCTTCATCTGTGTGTTGATCGCCATGACGGTGCGCGCCACGCACTCCTCCTCGTCTATCTGCATGGAGGCCAGCACGCTGCGAAGCGGCGTCACAAAGAACCGCCAGATCAGCGGCTCATCCGTAATGGCAGGCGTTTTCCGCGTGGGGATACGCTCCTCGCGGACGATCTCCATCGTCTCCCGCAGAAAGGCCTCGCAGTTCTTTCTGGCGGCGCGATCCTCCAGAAACAGGTGCAGCGCAAAAAAGTCCCGATACTCCGGATAGATCCCGTAGGCGGCAAAGCCGCCGCCCAATCCGTTGGAGCGGTCGTGCATGGGCTTCATGCTTTCGATGATGGTTTCGCCGGTCATAAGGCGCCCCTCTCTGGAGAGCACCGCGGCGATGGCGCAGCCGGACGGGATCCGGATCTGCCCCTCGATTTTCTTCATATCACCAACCCCTAAATAAGAAAAAAGAACGAGGCGTGTTCGCAGAAAAAGCGCACTTTTTCCGCAGAACATCCTCGTTCTTCCTTTAAGATACGAGAAAGGCCGCCGTTTTGCAAGATTATAATTTACCAAAATTTGCGCCCCTGCAAAAAACGATTTTCAACAAATCGACAGTTGACTTTCCGGGCGGCGGGATGTATATTTTGCGTTGTTGAGAGACATTGGCGTCTCGGAGGCAGTACCTGCCGTGGCGCCAGTGGCTCTTTTTTTATTTTTCTGAAAGGATGACTCACTATGACGACTGTACCGGAAATATTTGGAAGCAAGGTCTTTGACAGCCGCGTGATGAAGGCTCGCCTGTCCGGGGAAGTATACCACTCCCTGAAGCACACCATTCAAAAAGGAACGAAGCTGGACCCCTCCGTTGCCAACGCGGTGGCCGCCGCCATGAAGGACTGGGCCATTGAGCACGGCGCCACGCACTATACCCACTGGTTCCAGCCCCTGACCGGGATCACGGCGGAGAAGCACGACAGCTTTATCACTCCCGCGCCGGACGGCAGAGTGATCATGGAATTCTCCGGCAAGGAGCTGATCCGCGGCGAGCCGGATGCCTCCTCCTTCCCCTCCGGCGGTCTGCGCGCCACCTTCGAGGCGCGGGGCTACACGGCATGGGATCCCACCAGCTACGCTTTCATCAAGGGCAAAACGCTCTGCATCCCCACGGCGTTCTGCTCCTACGGCGGAGAGGCGCTGGATAAGAAAACGCCCCTCCTTCGCAGCATGGAGGCGCTGAACCGGCAGGCTCTCCGGGTGCTGAAGCTGTTCGGCAGCGAGGAGGTCAAGCATGTGACGCCCTCTGTCGGTCCGGAGCAGGAATACTTCCTGATCGACAAGACGCTGTACGAGCAGCGCAGGGATCTGGTCTACACCGGCAGGACGCTGTTCGGAGCCAAGCCCCCCAAGGGGCAGGAGCTGGACGACCACTACTTCGGCTCCATCAAGCCCCGCGTCGCCGCCTTTATGGAGGAGCTGAATACCGAGCTGTGGAAGCTGGGCATCCTCGCCAAGACGGAGCACAATGAGGTGGCTCCCGCCCAGCACGAGCTTGCCCCCATCTATACCACCACCAACCGCGCCACCGACCAGAACCAGCTGACCATGGAGATCATGCAGCGGGTGGCCGCCAAGCATGGCATGGTGTGCCTGCTCCACGAGAAGCCCTTCGCCGGCGTTAACGGCAGCGGCAAGCACAATAACTGGTCGCTCTCCACCGATACCGGCGTCAACCTGCTCTCCCCCGGCGAGACGCCCCACGAAAACGCCCAGTTCCTGCTGTTCCTTGCGGCGGTCATTCAGGCGGTGGACGACTATCAGGGGCTGCTGAGAGCCTCCGTTGCGACGGCCGGAAACGACCACCGGCTGGGTGCCAACGAGGCGCCTCCCGCCGTGATCTCCATATTCCTCGGCGATGAGCTGACCGCCGTGCTGGACGCCATCGAGACGGACTCCGCCTACGTCGGCGCGGAAAAGAAGAAAATGAAGCTGGGCGTCGATGTGCTCCCCCGCTTTATCCGGGACACCACGGACCGCAACCGCACCTCTCCCTTCGCCTTCACCGGCAACAAGTTCGAGTTCCGGATGCTGGGCTCCTCTAACTCCATCGCCTGTGCCAACATCATGCTCAATGCCGCGGTAGCCCAGTCGCTGAAGCTCTACGCGGATGAGTTGGAGCAGGCGGAGGATTTCAACGCCGCCCTGCACGAGCTGATTAAGCGCACCATCAAGGCGCACAAGCGGATCATCTTCAACGGGAACGGCTACGATGACACGTGGATCCAGGAGGCCACGGAGAAGCGGGGCCTGCTCAACCTGCGTACCACGCCGGACGCGATCCCGGAGATCTTGAAGCCGAAGAATATCGAGATGCTGACGACCCAGAGAGTCTATACCGAGGCGGAGCTGCGCTCCCGGTATGAGATCATGCTGGAAAACTACTGCAAAACGGTGTGCATCGAGGCGCAGACCATGAGCGATATGGCGCGCAAGCAGATCCTGCCCGCCGTGGCGCACTACGCCGACGTGTACGTGGTGGACTTCCATCAGAACCGTCTGGACAAGGCGCTGGAGCTGTTTGCGGCGAAGGGCTATGATTCCGTCAGCGTGGGCGAGATCGCGCAGGCGGTCGGCATCAAGGCTCCTTCGCTCTACAATCACTTTCCGGGCAAGCAGGCCATTTTCGACGCGATCATTGAGGCAACGGCGGCGCATCCTCGGCACACTTTTGCTTTAAGCTCCGCTTGCTCGGTCTGTGTCTTTTCCAGCATGGTGTT
>ERZ772819.2469-NODE-2469-length-13891-cov-4.273779_pt1 | contig 13891 bp, 2 predicted proteins | sample MGYA00580860_ERZ772819 | MGnify/ENA primary metagenome ERZ772819 (study PRJEB29015, sample SAMEA2737683) | human gut metagenome | biome: human gut; feature: human-associated habitat; material: faeces | place: China | collected 2012 ...
ATCAATAATTTTATCCCAAAGACTTTTACGTTTCTTAATCTTCGGAGCTTCTTCTACAATAATCCTATTTGCCAAATTAGCAAACTGTTTATTTGTAAAAGCATAAGTAACTATTTCAGCAGGAGTTTCACTTAATATTTTAAGATATGTACGAAGATAACCAAGTTCAAGTTCAGTTAAATCGCTCTTATATTTAGCATTAAATTCTTTAGCGTCAACCTTAAATGCGGTATCATTAATATCACTAATTAAGGTAGCAAGTTTATCATATAATTCTTTAGAATTAGTTTGTTGTTCAAAATACTTATGAAGAGATTCATGAGTAATATTAACACCTAAATCAGTAGCAGTAAAATCACGTTTAGTAAGTTTATTGCTATTGATAACGATAGTTTCAGTACCTTTATCATATTGAGCAATTATGAAATCTTGTTTACTCGATAGTTTCTTAATACTGAAATTAGTTTTACCATCAGTATAAATTCTATCATATAATTCAGCGATTCTGTTAGCAACATCTTCAGATACAAAATCAGGTATAACACCTAATACTCTAAGACCTGCTACTTTATCATCTGTAATATTAACAAGTTTTTGATACCAGTTTGTTTCAGTATCACTTGTCATTGAACTTAATGTTGTAATTGCTTTAACAGCAAATTCTTTCGTCATATCTTCTGATTCTCGAATAGGATTATCAGAACTTTCAGATTTAAGTTCAAAGAACATTGCAGGTTGAATAGAATCAATAGTATAATTGGTAACAACATTACCATTAGTATCTCTAATTCCAATAACACTTGTTGTTAAAGCGCCGGTGTCAAGAATAAAATCTTGCATCGAATCAAATGTTGAAGAAACAGATTTATCAACGATACCTTGTTGTTTAGCCCAATCAAGTATTTTAGATTTATATTGACCTTTAACTGCTGCATAACCATCATCTGTTTTAACACCATAAGTATAATGGTCGCCTTGCAATGCAGTAGTAACACTACGTTGCATATTACCATACAGTTTACGGAATAGATTATGATTAAGTAAATCAGTTAAATCTTTACCAGTAATACCTCTTGCTTGCAAATCAATTACAGCGTAAGTTTCTTTGTTAGATTTACTCTTTTCAATAATACCATTTAATTGAGTAAGTTCTTGTGCTGTAAAAGGACTCTTAGCAATACGAACTTTTGAAGTAGTTCTATTAACTGGAATTACTCTACGACTTAATCGAAGTTTAACAGGAGTAAATTTATCACCAGATTTAGTATATTCAATACGAATTCTATTGATATAACTTATTCCATTTCCAAATATATTCTTTTTACGAACAACTGTTTGGAAATCTAAATGTTTAATATAAAGAGTTTTTCCAGTATCAGGGTCTGTATTTTCGTAAAGAGAACTAATGTTAAACCATTCAGCTCCCGGAACTCCACGATTATAACTTGTAATGATAGCTTCTGACAAAGGAGCTAATCGACTACGAATATTAGCATTGTGAGCTTTAGTTCGAGTCTTATTAGTATCATCTACAAGAGTATACAGACCAGGTTTAGCATCAGTCGGAAGAGATGTAAACGTAGCATCTGAAATAATATCACTCATAGTTTGAGTAACAAATTCCATAGCAGCTACATTAAACGGTGTATCTGCAACATCACTTGTTAAATTACCACGATGTAACGGAACATAACTTTTTCCATTTTCACCAGCATTAGCTTGAATTTCAGCATACATTTGGAAATGCCTATCTGATGAAGTAATTTTATTTTCAACAATAGGATTATTAAATGCAGTATCAGTAGTAAGTGATGAAACTAACATTAAACCATCAGCATTAGGCTGACGTTGAATAATATTAACAGCAGGTTTACCATTAACTGTAACAGTACGTTGCATCTCTTCATTTACATTAGCTCGATAACCACTTGAATAGGCAAATGTAATAGGAGATTTATTAATACCTTTTAATACTAAAATTGCAGAACCTTTTTCTTTAATTTCAGTAACAAGTTTTTGACTTTGAATAAAGTCATTTCCAAGTTTAGTATTTAGATTCTGATAAGCGTTCTTGATTCTAAGTCCATAACGAACATAATCATTAAGATTTTTAAGTCTTACGTTATAAAACATAGGACTAATAAGATAATAAACCTTATTTAAATCAAGAGCTTCAATATCAAACGCTTCAGGACTAACACCTTCGACTTCGGTATTATATTGGATAGCTCCAATAAAAGCATTGATTATTTCAGAATGTTCAGTTTTTGATGTATTACCATATTTATCTAATTCTTTAATAATTGATTTCAGTTTTGAAACAACTGAATCAGAATTTTGTTGTTCACGAGTTAAGGCTTCAGTATATACTTTATAAAACTCTTTTGTTAAGTTAAATATTGTATCACTTCCACCAGCTTTTCTGATAATAGTATCTACAAATTTAGATGTTCCATAAGAATTACCAAAAGCAGAATCATATTGATTAACTCCACTTTCATCAATTCTACCTAATTGGATTCCATGATAAGTTTCACTATCACCTAAACCAATTCGTTCAATTAATAGTTTCTTACCATTTACATCTAAATTGACATCGACATTACCATCTTTATAAGTAACTTCAAATTCTTGACCTTCGTGTAAAGTTCTTAAAGCATCAAATAATTCAGTAGCCTTGAATTTAACACCATTAACTGTAATGTTGTTTTTAATAACACGAGTTTTAGGATTATAATATTCAGGACTTGTGATAATCTTATAAACTTCAGGTGTAAGACGACGTAAACCTTTGAAACCATTAGTTTCAAATTCACGTTGAATATGAGTTTTGAAGAAATCACTTAAAAACTTACCACGAAGATTTAAGTTACTATCAAGATAAGCACCGTCTGTTGTTTGAATAGGATTAGCAATTCGTTTATTAATAATATCAAACAAACGTTTAAGAGCATCAAGTTGTTCTTGTGGAACACCATTCTTACTCATTTGTTGATATATTGTATTAACATTTACATCATTTTTGAAATATTTAAGTGCATACCAGATAGGTTCATAATATTTGATAACATCATTACGACCATCTGTTTGCTGATATATAGAATCAAGAATATCTTCGTAAGTATAAACGTGATTATCAGTAAATATCTGACGACCATCAAGTTTTACAATAGTATTTTCAATAGCATCAAGAGCATTACGCATTGAATCACTAATGTAATAACGATAGTTATTAGTATTAAATTCATCTCTCGATTCAGTATCATCTATAAAGTCAGAAACACTGTTAGCAAGTACATCAAGACTATTAAGAATAGATACATCATCGTTTAATTCAGTACCACTTTCAAAATTATAATATCTCGAAAGAATAGAATAAGCCATTCGAGCATTTCTTAATAAATCAAGAACATTACTTTGACGAACAGCAGTAATAACATCCACACCAGTAAGATTCAAAGCATCAACATCAGATACCAAATAAGGTTGAATTGATTGAGCTAATGTATGAAGTCTTGTACGAGCAGGAAGATTAGGAACAGCACCATATTCTAAAAACTCTTTTGCTAAATTATTTACGGCAGTAGCAAATTCCATAATTTTAGAAGTTTGACTACCAAAGCCATCATCATTTACAAGAGCATCATGTAACGGACTATCTTCATCTTGTCTAATAGCACGAATTTTACTAATAAATCTATTCATCACACTATTAATATATGCGATATTAGTTTTGTAAAATTCAGTTGTACTTTTAGCTACTTCATTAATAATACTATTTTTGAATAGAGTTATCTTATGATAGAAATTTGAATATCTAACAGTATCAAAATTACTATTAAGATTTTCAAATTTAATTTGAGTAAGACCTTCAATTTGTGCTCGAATTACATTATGGTCTACATTAATATTCTTAAGAGTTAATTTACCATCAGTTATAATATAATTATTGTTAAGAACATTAGCAACGTTAGCAATATAGTCAGCAATAGCTTCACGCATTTTAGCATTTTCCTCTTCACTATAACCAACTATATCACCACCGTAAAGATTCCAAATCCAATCTTTGAAAAGATTAGATTTAAGATTATTTGCAATACGGATATTGCTATCTGATAATAACTGTTTTACACGATTAGCTTTTTCTAAATTCTCATTACTAATTTCAGTAGGTTGATATTCATTTATCCAACCAATAAAATTACCAATAATATTAGTTCGTAACGTATTAAGTTTAGTATTATCAATAGGAGATAATAATGCTTTATAAATATCACTATTAGAATCAGATAATTCTTTATACAGATTTATAATAGTATCTAAATAATGATTCTTAAATTCATCTGCTGAAAGTTTATCTTGAATATTATAAAGTGTTTTATAAATAGCATCAAATTTAGTTTGAACTTCACTTCGAATTTCAGTAATATCCATACCTGCAAGTTCTTTTGCAGAATATGTATCTTCCTTACCAGTCGCATCATCTTTTATAGTAACCATTACAGCACTAAAATCGGTTTCGTCGTCGGTTACGACCTCGATTCTTTGCACGGTTTTGGGCGATTCTGCGACATTAAATTTTGAGCCTACCGAATATACCTTATTTTTAATATCGACGGTATTTGGGGCCTCGCTGTCATCGAGAGAGTACGAAATCCCGTTACTGTCTGTCAGTACCTCGGTAGTAACATTTTCGGGTTCTTTACTTGCTTCTTGATTAGTAGTTTCAGTAGTTTCTTCTACTTTATCTTTAGCTTTTTCAATCTCTTCTTGTTTATCATAAACTTCTTTAAGTAACTTACTTCGTTCAGCCATAATCTCATCTCGATTATTAACATTTTCTTCGAGAGCCATTACAGCCATACTTAGTTGAGTTCGAGCCTCTTCAAGAGATTTATATGTTTGATTATTGTTATTGCGAGTTTCACGCAAACGTTTTGCAGCTTCATTATATTCAGCTACATTGTTATTTTCACGTTCACTCTGTTCTGTAATATCACTATTAATTCTATTAAGTCTTGTATCGTAATCAGCTAAATCATTTTCAAATAATTCAATCTTCCTACGAGTATCAGCAATCTCTCCATTATGAATAGCAAGTTCTTGCTCATATTGGAGTTTACCAACTTCTAATTCTGCAATAGCCTGACGAGCATTTGCAATTTGTTGTTGCAGACTTAAAATAGATTTCTTACTATTTTTAATTTCAAGAAGATACGGTTTACGAGCTTTGCGATTAGGTTGTTTTGTACTGATAGCACCTTGATTAGCAATATAAGTATTTAATTCATCAATTTGAGATTGCAAACTATTAATTGTATCTTCAATAGTTTTAATCTTATTTACTAATCGAGTATGTTTACCTTTAAGTGTACTAATCGCTTTATTACGAGTTTTATCTTCAAGCTGAGTTTTATAATCTTCAATAACTTTTTGCAGTTCTTCACGTTCTTGTTCAAGAACAGTCTTTTCTACATTTAAGCTATGGAGTTTACTATCAATAGCTTTAAGGGCTTCATCTCGTTGCTTACGAAGATTAGACGCTTCAATATCGAAAGTTTGAATATCAGTATCAACAATAGCTAATTGACGACGATAATAGTCAAGTAAATAATCATCAGTTGATGCCTGAACTTTAAGGACATTGTCGAAAGGATTACCCCAACTTAAACCCATATTACGAGCATGAATATCTCGCATAATAGTAAATTCTCTACGAAGAGCATCTACGACAGGTCGTTTATTAGCACCGTAAACTTCTTCAAGTTGAGCATCTGATAATTTACTTAATTCATCAAAATATTCAACAGCATAATTGAATCCATTAGCAGAACCAATTCTACCCATAATACCAACAAGCAAACTTGAAGCAGGGTCAGTAATAGTTCTGTTAACTTTTGGAGTACCATCACTATTCATAACTTGATTACCAGCTTCATCTAAAACTGGAGTTTCAGTTACTTTAATATTCATATCACCGTCAAAATCAGCAATAGCTGCGGCAGTATCTTGAATACCATTTATAATGTTAGTAGCTCGCTTATTTTCAGCTTCTTGTTGAGCTTTACCATTAAGTATTCGTGTAACACCATTACGTCCAGCAGACATTACACCACCACCGATAGCACCCCAAATAAAACTATCCCATGAAGAAGCTTGTTCAACAAGTCTTCCCATACGAGCTAACGGAGTTAAAGCAGCAGTTTCATCTTCAATTCCAAGTTCTTTCTTTGCGGCAACGACACCTTCATTAAGTGCCATATCAACTCGCATTTCTTCAAGACCTTCGGATAAAGCAACAGAAAAGAAATCTTTTGTTTTACGAAGTCCAATACTCGGAATAAGTTTACGATTAAGTTTAGATGCTTCACTATCTAAAACAAAAGTCTTACCTTGTTGTGCAAGACCTTTTATATTACTTCTTAAACCCTTTTCAATAGAAATACTATTAACTGGAGCTTCTCTAATACCACGAAGCATACTATTGAGTTCAATAGCATTAAATAATACTCCATAAGCCCAAGCATCATTGTAACTTTCAGAAGCATAAACAGATGCAAACTTACGAGCATCATCTTCACTGAAACCTAAATCGAGAGCATATTGATATTGTTCATCATAACCACGAGCAATTTCTTCCATACTATCGAGATGTGCTCCATATAAAGTACCAATTATCTGTTGAGTATAAGGATTTTGTAATGCACGACCTGCTTTATTCAATGCAGAACCTAAACGACCAACACCGTTAATCATTGTTCCTAATTTACCAACAGCTTGTAAAGCTCGCATTTGTCCAATAACAGGAAGCATAGATGCGGCCGCAGAACCTACGGTAGGAAACATACTTGCCCACCAAGTAGCATCACCCATACCACCAGCAAAACCACCTTTTTGAGCTTGTTCTGTTTGATAAATAGGCATTGCTTTACGACCCCAATTCTCAATGTCTTTACCTATTCTTTGCCATTCAGAACCAAGACCTTCGTTGATAGCTTTGTCCCATTTATATTTGGCATTATCATCCCATATTTGACTAATAGCACGATATGTAGTAGGAAAGAAATTAAGAATACTACCAATACCAGTAATAGTACCACCGAGAATAGTAGTTCCTAATTGACCAATAGCATTTTTAGTTAAATACCAACCACTTTGATTTTGTGCTCTATTTTCATTAAGAACACTTAAATCAAGATTAGGATTTACTTGACCTCGACCTAATATGTTTTCGTATTCAGAAATATTAAAAGGTCGAATCGAAGATTGTTTTCTACCACGAGAAAGTTCAGGTTCCGGCATACTACCGGGTAAAACAGGAGTAGCTCCTACTCCCTGAACTGGTGTTTCAGAAGGAGTAAGAGCTTGCGAACCTGTAATAGGAATTTTAATATCTGTTAGATTTGGCATAGTTTAATATCCTATATTAGCATTATTTATTTTATTCATTTGAATAGCTTCGGCAGCTTCTTGCATATCAAGAACAACTCCATATTGAGTTAAAACATATTCTGCAATAGGAGCTAATGCTTCATTTACAGTTTCATAATATTGAATATTATTAGGAGTTATACCTTTAATTGTGTAAAGACTATTAGGAATTGTATTATATCCAAATTCTCCATAATGAACAGAACCATCAGGATATTTTAATCCACTAATATCTTTTATATAATAACCTTGTGTTGTTCTACCAATCTCAACTTTACGACTATTACCGTCAATACTATTATAGAAAGGTTCGTGAATATTCAAATCATATTCAACTTTACCTAAATCATCAACAGTTCTTTGAAGGTCTGCGATGTTTGCAACAGCAGGACTATTATTAGCACCAGTAGTATTGAAATCAATAAATCCCGAAGCGTATTGAGATTCAATTATTCCAGCACTACGTTGTAAACCTTCACCACCAATTTTAGCATAAGGTTTAATGTTACGGTAATTGTCAAGAATTTGACGAGCAATAGTAGACGGGTCTACTTGTTCAGAGAAAATAATATTACCACGAGCAGCACCAGTTTCATCGAAAAGAGTAATTGCATATTCATTACGGCCTTCACGAGCTGCAATTCCATTAGCAATCGGGCTAACTTCAGTCTTATAAATATCGTAATCAAGACCAAGTTCTTTACCCAAAAGAGGTTTAGAATTTTTAGTAGCATTACTTTGACGAGTTACACTTGTACCTTTTGAATTAGTAGTTGTCGAAGTAGGGAACGCATCAAAGTTCATGTACTTAGCTAATTGCATTCCAGTAAGACCAATACCTTCTCCAGACGGAGTTTGAACAACGCTAATATTACCAGCACCTTTTTTCCAATTTACCATAGCAGCTGCCATGTAATTTTGTTGGAATCTTGAAGGATTAGCAATAATCTCACGAGTTGCTGTAAATTCAAGAGGTGCATCAGCAATAGCTTTACGATAACGATTTGAAACATTATCTGCTGCATTAGACAAAGTAGATTCAAACTCTTCTTTTGTCAGCATATCACCAAGATATTTAGCTCCAGTTGTTACACCATCTTTTCGTACCCAAGTACTACTATATGTTCCAGGATTATAAAGTTCTTTATAATTTTGATTTATATAATCAACATATTTATCATAACTATCAAGTCTGTTATCAAGAATAATTTTAGCTTCTTCGTTATTAACTCGATACCAACCTATACCACCTTCAATCTTATCTCGATGTTTATTCCAAGTATCAAATATAGAATTAAGTTGAATTTCGTCAGAACGAAGTTTAGCTTGAAGATTATTATAATTACGTTGAGCAGTCTGAACTTGTAAGAGTTTACCTTTAAGATTAGCTGCTGTTTCTTCATCAAGACCTACTGAATCAACTAATCTTTCAGCAGTAGAAATATTAAGTGTTTTAACAATATTACCATCTCCCGGACTAAGACCTAAAATTCTAAGTTCATCAGATGTAAATATCTGATTCATAGAATTTGAAAGTTTAGTCATTTGGTCAGTAATTTCATTACGACGATTAATGTTTTCTGCAACACTATCACCAGTAACTTCAAAACCACCTAATGTATCAAGATACGGAGCATATTGTTGAAGAGTTTCAAGTTCTTGTTGCTTACCTTTTGCACGAGCTTTAACATAAGCTGTATAACCGGGATTAGCAATTAAACCAACCGTAGTCTTAATATCTTGATAAGAATATAAACCTGCGGCAGCACCAGCTAAACTTTGAATATTATTGTTAATAAATTGACCAGATAAAACACTTTGTGTAAAAGCAGTTCTATCGAGATTCTCAATATCATCAGTAGCACCAAGTACACCCTTAGCGTAACTTTCAAACATTTTATCTACATAATTCTGTAAACCAGCTTGAATAAGTTCAGGTGGAACTTGAGCTTTATTCTGTAATATATCGAGAACATTAACACCATATTCTTTATTAACAGTATCTAACAGAGTTTTAACTTCAGCAGGCAATTTAGAATTAACAGTAAACTTACCGTCTTTTGTAGGAGCACCAAGTTCATTTATATTAATACCTAAACCATTAAGAGCAAACATTGTAGGATTACCAGCGAATAAAGGAGCATAATCTTCCAATTCATAATCTCTTAAATGTCCACCAGCAGAACTATCATCTTTTACAAATCGAGTAAGAGCATCTTGATTCTGCCAAATAGTAGTAAGATAATTAGTATAATCAGGATTAGATTTGAGTAATGATATAGCATAACTCATAATCTCTTGTTCTGTAATACCTTCTCTTTCACTACCTGTTTTAACAAAATGACTTGCTAACTTTTCACCATCAAAACCTGTTGCAACATCCAATCCATACTGACGTATCATATCAGGATTAGTAACAAGATTTTCAAATGATACTTTATCAGCTTTAGCTTTTGAAAGAATATCAAATACGTCTTTTTGATATTTATTTACATCAAACTTTTTACCGATTTGAACTCCGTTAAAACCACCACTTACAACAGTATTAGTTTCTGCATCATAAATAATATCAGAAGATTGTAAACGACTACGAAGCAAGAAAGCATTTTGATTTTGAGTATCCCAATCACTCTTTTTCAAATCTTCCATATACTGCTGTTCCAAAGCATAATCAGCTTGAACAGCTTTAAGACCTTCATTGGTCAGAATATTCTCAGTTTGCTTATAAATATAATCATCTGCTGCAAACCAATTATCTTGTTCTTTAAATTCATTAGCACCTTCAACAATCTTAGCTCTTTCAGAATCAAGAACTTTTTGTCCACGAGAAGTTGCCTTAATTTGACTTAAAGGATTAGCAATTCTATTAATATAAGCTTCACGATTTTGGTAATACTTTTGATTCAAAGCATTTCCAACAGCAGCATATACACTTCCATAATCTTGTAATTGTGGAGTTTTTAATGTATTAGTATTGTATCGACCTATTGCAATTTCTGCCATAATTTTATAATGATTAGTTTGTAAATTAGTTGTAACTCGTATGGCTCCGCCTGCTGTGCTCCGCACAGCGGCTCCGCTCCCCGGTGGGGCAGGAGGTTGCACGCCCACTTGTCGCGCGTGTTTGTACCACTATTTGTATCATTACAAATATACAAAAAATCGTGAATATCGGACTATCCTATAAAAGAATAATCCGATATATCACGCACTACATTAAGCTCTTTTACGTCTTGCAAGACCACCGCAAGCAAAACCACTCCTCATGTGATTAGTTACTCCACGAGGCCATAACTTTTCATATAAGCGGGCACTTGCGTAATTATTAACTGCTCCGGCAATACCTTCAATTCCTTGTAACATTCCTTGTAATCCTTGCGTTCTGACTGCCATTAACTGTTGATTTAAGCCGACAGCTTTATTATATTCATTAATAGCGTCTTGATACATGATTTGACTATTAGCATTTCGAGCATTAACTCGTTCTTGCCTATTCAAATCATATCTTTGACGTTGATAATCTTTCTTAGCTCCATACAATTTATTTCGAGCAAGTTGAGCATTAATTGCAAGATTTGCTACACTATTTCGAGCAGTTTGAACATTACTTGTGTTATCAGTAATATATCGAGCAGCTCTACGTTCTTGTGTGCCAAGTTCTTGTAATTCCTTACTAATATCATAATCTGTACTATATTGGACAGCATCTACTTTATTACCTTTCGGAACATGAAGTGTAGATTCAAATTCAATAGCCTTTCGATTAGCACGAGTATTAAGAGCGTTACCTACAATTCCAAACAGTGAACTTGCAAGATTCATACCAAGTCCAAATTCATTAAATCCGAACTTAAATGCAGAACCACCGCCAGCACTTGCAGTAGTTTGAATTGGAGGTAAAGTAGTAAGTTTAGGAGCTGAAACTCCTGTAAGACTATAAGGTGAAGCATATCCACCAAAAGGTCTTTTCTTTCTTACCATTCCACCACAACGCATAACCGGAGCATCATTACGAAGTCCTAAAGCAGTAGCATAAAGTTCTTGAGCTTCAAACAAATCTTCTGTTTTAGCATCAATAGTTTCAGATTCACCGCGAGCTTTATTCATTCTATAAACTAACTTTTCAATATTACGAACATTTGTTCCAGTTTGTAATTTGTTAGTTTTACTCTTATCTAATGCAGACAAAGATAATGTAACTCCATCAGCAAGTTGAATGATTTGAGCTTCTTTTTTACCTTTCATATCAGTAAGTTTCTTTGCGTAATCAGCGAAAGTACGATTTGTTCCGGGAACTTTAATTGTATCACTGAATACTTGACCACCTTCAGAAGTTTCACGAACAACTTCACCAGCATACATTCGACCATTTTTAGCGCCGCCGCCTTCAATTTCCGAATCACCATATATGATTCCAGTTTCACCAGTAGCAGGATTATATTGTTCATGAGTTTGACCATAAGCAACAACACTATTAGATGAATTAGGAACTACTTGACCGCCGGTGTTTAACTTTCTACGACCAACCATTCCACCTAATTTAGCATAAAATCCTGTACCTTCGGAGTAATTGCCAAGATTACTTTGTCGAATAGTTGCAACATCATTTTCAACTTTATCTTGCATATTACCCAAAGTCTGCTGACGTTCCATTTCAGCTTGTTCAGCTAAAAGTTCTTGACGACGACGTTCTTCTTGACGCTTTTTCTTACGTCCAGTAAACAGACCAACAATGCCACCAATTAATGCACCGATACCAGCACCGATAGGGCCAAGCCAAGAACCAGCAGCTGCACCAGTAGCAAGCGCCGCAGTTCCACCAACAGCAGCTCCAATTCCTAATCCAGTTCCAGCTCCACTTAAAGCGCTACCACCTACGATACCTTCGCCATCAGCACTATATTTAGATTCGTCAATATCACTGGTTTGAACTCGTGTACCCCATTGAACACTACCGGGGTCATTAATACTTGTTCCACCCCAATAAAATTTCCTACGAGGAGTTCCAACAAGTCCACCGAATTTAGCAGTAATACCACGAGAAGTTAAAATTTCATTATTGATTTTGTTCTGCATATTTGCATAGATAAGTTTATCATTAGTAATCAACTTATCTACATAGTTCTTAACTGGGATTCCAGTATCATCATTCTTTCCGCCATGATATAATAAATCAATCATACCATTACCGAAAAAACTATTACCGGAATTACGAGCCATTCCTAAATAATCAGCAGTAGCATCATGTGTAGAACGAATACCACCGAAATTATATTTTTTACGATTAGTTTTACTCATATCTTCAACATAATTATCAGGATTATCATCAGTATTAAAATTAGAAAATAGTCTATTTCTAATCATATCATAATCATTAGAACTATTATTCTTAAATATTTCTAATTCAGATTTATCTCTTCTTTTATTACCAGTAGTATATTCTTTAATAATACTATCTGTATTACGTTCATTAGCACCTTTTAACAATTTCTTATATTGTCTAAAACCAGTTCGACCTACTCGATATGCGAGATTAGACATAAGATTAACAATAGGTTGAGGTAAAGTATTGAAATCATCAATACCATATTTCTCAGAATAAATATCACGAACATCATTGTAGGCTTTTGCCATACGACGATTTAATTCAGCATCAATTTGTTTTCTTGTTGCTTTACCTTTTGCTTTAACAAATTTAGTAAAATCAGAAGTATCATTTAACTTAAAACCGGGACCAATAGTTTTAGCACCACCTTCATATGAAGCATAAGGATAATAATATTTACCATCTTTTGAACGTGAACGAACAGTTTTAAGTTTATTATTTTCTTTAACACGAACAAATTCTTTATCACCAGTCAATTCGTTATCCCAAATATGTTGAGAATACTCATTAATATAACGAGTAACTTGACGAAGACTATCAGGATTAACTTTACGATTAGACATACCATTAAAAGTTTGAGTAACACGACAAGTGGGCGTGCAACCTCCTGCCCCACCGGGGAGCGAGGCCGAAGGCCGAGCCGCACAAGTTGTTACAAATTATCTTTGATTATTACGATTATCAAGAATCCATTCAGGATTAACATCAATAAGTTCCCAAAGTCTGTTATTATCACTATTATTAAACTTCATTATACAATAAACATATTGACAAATGAATTTATTAATATCATACCATTTAGCTTTACGTTTTAGTGCAGATTCATCTACAACTAAATCAGTAATCATAAAAGGTATTTGTTTGTGTATATCATTAACATTATTAAATCTCCAAAGATTTACTTTATTAACACCAGTTGTACCATTATACCAAATATCATTAAATTTAACAAGTTTATAACCAGTACATTGGTCATCATTATGAACCAATATAGCATTAATAGTTTTCTCAAATTCATTAATAGTAGGTAACAGATTATTAACAATATCAACTCTGTCTTTCCAAGCAATATTA
>ERZ772819.2494-NODE-2494-length-13784-cov-4.093306_pt1 | contig 13784 bp, 9 predicted proteins | sample MGYA00580860_ERZ772819 | MGnify/ENA primary metagenome ERZ772819 (study PRJEB29015, sample SAMEA2737683) | human gut metagenome | biome: human gut; feature: human-associated habitat; material: faeces | place: China | collected 2012 ...
CCACCTATTTCTTCAATTAAACCATTGTAGCGTCCACCACCACCAACAGTAGCTCCCGCACCTAATTTTGGATCATCAGAAATAATTTCAAAAACAGTATGAGAATAATAATCTAATCCTCTTACTAAGTTTGTATCGATAACATAATCAATTTCTAAATCGTCTAATAAAGAACATACTTTATCAAAATGATTTTTAGCACTTTCACTTAAATAATCAATTGTTTTTGGTGCTGTTTTCATAGCTGGATGTTTCGCATCCACTTTGCAATCTAAAATACGTAAAGGATTCTTTTCAAAACGTGCTTTACAATCTCCACATAATTCATCTAAATGACTTCTAAAATGATCTTTTAAAGCTTCACGATAAGCATCTCTTGATTCATCATCTCCTAATGAGTTGATATGAAGTGTGACATTTTGAAGTCCTAATGCTTCAACAACAGTCACTGCCATAAGCATACATTCAACATCTACATAAGGTGATTCAACACCTAACATTTCTACCCCAAATTGGTGGAATTGTCTTTGTCGACCATTTTGAGGTCTTTCATATCTAAACATTGGTCCCATATAATAAACTTTTTGTAGTTTTTCTGGTAAACCATACATTTTATTTTCTACATAAGCTCTTGCAATACCTGCCGTTCCTTCTGGTCTAAGGGAAATATATCTTCCTTTTTTATCTTGGAAAGTATACATTTCTTTAGAAACGACATCACTTGTATCCCCTACAGCTCTGTTAAATAATTCAGCATGTTCAAAAATTGGTGTTCTCATTTCTTTAACATTATAATTAGCAGCAATTGTTCTTAACAATTGTTCTAATTTAATCCATTTTTCACTTTGTCCAGGTAAAATATCTACCGTACCTCTTGGTGCACTATATCCCATTATTTTTCCTCCTTAAAAATATAAAAACGCCCCTCTAAGGACGTTTCAACGCGGTACCACCTTAATTCGTATTTTCATACGCACTTTCATCTTAACGCGATTAACGATTACTCTTTTCAAGTAATTCCTCACAAGTGTCCCATAGCTTCCATACAAAGATTTTCACCAACCATCTTCTCTCTAACTATTTCCACTATTTAATCTTGCTCAATGGATTACAAAGATTATATAAAATAATGACTAAAAAATCAATTCCTATTTCTAGCATCTTTAGTATACCACGTTTTTTTAACTTTTATGTCTCATTTTTGTGTCAAATTTGTCTATTCTTGTTTTATTTTTGAAAGACGATACTCTTCTACAATAAATTGTGACAAATCTTCCTTTAAACTATGATTATCATAATAAACTAGACGTGTTTTCTTCTTTCTAGCAATATCATTCAACTTTAAAAGACAACTTTCAACAGGTTTTGTTTTTTCATTTTGACTATAAACAACAAGAAGCTGATAGAATCTATCTACCAGCTTTTTGCCAACTTGATCATTATATAAAATATAAATTGCTTGACGATCAATCATTATAAATCAATATCACATAAATCTGAAGCATATCCAATATAGCTTGCAGGTGTCATATCTAGTAATGTTTGACGATCTTCATCCGATAAAACATCTAATCCCTTCGCAAATTTCATGATAGCTTCTTGTGAAATATTTTTACCTCTTGTAAGTTCTTTTAATTGATCATAGGCATCAGAAATACCATATTTTCTAAGCATTGTTTGAATTGGTTCAGCAAGAACTTCCCATTTTTCATTTAAGTCAGCCGCAAGTTTATCTTTATTAACAACACATTTAGCTAAACCATTTGTTGTTTCACTAATTGCTTGTAAAGAATATCCAAAAGCTAAACCAATATTTCTTTGACTTGAACTATCTGATAAATCTCTTTGCATACGTGATTTAGGTAATTTATTTGATAAACCAACACAAATATTATTAGACATATCAACATTTGCTTCTGAGTTTTCAAATCGAATTGGATTGACTTTATGAGGCATTGTACTACTTCCTACTTCTCCTTTTACAGGAATTTGTTTGAAGTATTCCATTGAAATGTATAACCACATATCAACATCAAAATCCACTAACACGTTATTGAAATGACGAATACCATCTAAAATATGACAAGTATAATCATGACTTTCAATTTGTGTTGTTAAAGGATTGTAAGTTAATCCTAAATATTCTTCTACAAATTTTTTATTAAGAGTTTGCCAATCTAATTGAGGGAACGCTGTTAAAATAGCACTATAGTTACCTGTTGCTCCATTAAATTTAGCTTTAATTTTAATATTTTCAATATTTTCAATACTTGAAGTAAAACGATAAGCATAAACTTTAAATTCTTTACCAATTGTTGTTGGTGTGGCAGGTTGACCATGAGTATGAGCTAACATCGCATCATTTTTATGTTCAACAGCCCATTGATTGATAACTGCTGTAAATTCTTTTGCTTTCTTTAACCAAACATCATTTAAACCATGTTTGATCATACAAGCATAAGATGTATTATTAATATCTTCTGAAGTACATCCGATATGGACAAAGCTGATTAAATAATCATACCCCATATCTTTTAATTGATTTCCAATGAAATATTCTACTGCTTTAACATCATGCCTTGTAACAGCTTCAATATCTTTGATTGCTTTAAAAGAATCATAATTGAAATTTTTTGAAATAGCTTCAATTTGTCCTAAATTATCTTTATTGAATTTAGAAAGAACATCACTTTCTACATTTTCAATTAAAAATTTTAACCATTGAATTTCAACAAAAACACGATATTTTACTAAAGCATATTCAGAAAAATATTCACCTAAAGCATCTTTAATACTTGCATAACGTCCATCTAAGGGACTTAATGTAAAACATTCAAATTGTTGTTTATCCATTCTATTTACCACCTCTAAAATAATTTACACCAGCTTCAAATAATTTTTGATCCATTTCACCATAAACATTTTTAAAACGGTTTTCTCCTTGACGTTCACTATGTCCCATCTTACCAAGAACACGACCATCACGAGAAACAATACCTTCAATAGCATACATTGAACCATTAGGATTGTATGGTGTTTGCATTGTAACTTTACGATTAGGATCAACATATTGAGAGAATACTTGTCCATTAGCGAATAATTCATCAATAACTTCTTTAGGAGCAACAAAACGTCCTTCTCCATGAGAAATAGGAATGACATGAACATCTCCCACATTGACATGAGCAAGCCATGGTGATTTAACAGAACCAATACGTGTATCTACAAATTGAGATAAGTGACGACCAATCGTATTGAATGTAAGAGTAGCGTCATTTTCAGACATATCTCTAATTTCACCATATGGAAGTAATCCTAATTTAATAAGTGCTTGGAATCCATTACAAATACCAATCATTAAACCATCTCTATTATCTAATAAATCACTAATTGCTGCTTTTAATCTTGGATTTCTTAAAACTGTTGCAATAAATTTACCTGAACCTTCAGGTTCATCACCAGCAGAGAATCCTCCTGGTAGCATCACAATATTAGCACGTTTGATGGCATTTTCCAATTCATCAATCGATGTTTTTAACATTTCTTCTGTTTTATTTCTAATTAAGACAAGTTCAACCTTAGCCCCTGCTTTTTCAAAAGCACGTTTTGAATCATATTCGCAGTTTGTTCCTGGAAACACTGGAATAACAACTAATGGTGTTTCAATATATTGTTTTGCTTTTAAAGTTGATCTTGTTTTACATTCTGCAACTTTAATATCTTGTGTAGGTGCTTTTTCTCTTGTTGGATAAACACTTTCTAATGGTGCTTTATTGATTGCATAAGCTTCTTGAATAGAAATTGTATCCATTCCATAAGAGAATTTTTCACTATCATTTAAAGTAGCTACAACTCTATAATCTAAACCAGCAAGATCTTTTTCGGATTTTACTTCAACAATGATGTTTCCATAATTCTTTTCAACATAAGAAGCAAGTGAATAATCTGTATTGAAAGCAGCTCCTAAACCATTACCAAAGGCCATTTTACAAACAGCTTCAATCACACCACCATCTTTAACTGTATAAGCTGAATAAATCTTCTTTTGTTTCATTAAATCTTGGATAGCATTATATTGTTTTTGTAAATGATCAAAATCAAAGACTTTAAATTGATCTTTTTTAATTTGAACTTCTGCTAAAATATGTCCCGCTTCTTTTGCTTCTGGTGTCATAACATCATGAACATCACTTGCTGTAATGGCAAAAGAAACAAGTGTTGGTGGAACTGAAATATTTTCAAATGTTCCTGACATTGAATCTTTACCACCAATTGATGGAAGTTTTAATTCTTGTTGAACACGATTAGCACCAAGTAAAGCAACTAAAGGTTTTCCCCAACGTTTTGGATCATCTAATAATTTTTCAAAATATTCTTGGAATGAAAAACGAATTGTATGATAGTTTCCACCCATGGCAACGATCTTAGCAACACTTTCAACAACAGCATACATAGCTCCATGATATGGTGACCATTTAGAAATCTTAGGATTATACCCATAAGCCATTAAAGAAGCAGTTGTTGTTTCTTTTCCTAAAACAGGAATTAAAGCAGCCATACCTTCTGTTTCTGTGTGATATGTACGTCCACCATAAGGAGATAAAACTGTACCATTTCCAATAGATGAGTCAAATCTTTCAACAAGACCTTTTTGTGAAGCAACAGATAATCTTGATAATACTTCTTTTGTTGTACCAACAAAATCATTTCTTTCTTCTTCATCAAAAGGTGTACTTTCAAAGTTTGGTAACTCAACTTCAATATTTTGATAACGTTTTGCCCCTGCAGCATCTAAGAAATCACGAGAAATATTAACAATATCTTTACCCATGTGCTTCATTACTAAACGATTTGTATCTGTAACAGTTGCCACTTGAACAACTTCTAAGTTTTCTTTTGCACATTCTTCTTTAATGAAATCAACATCATAGTCATTGACAACAATAGCCATACGTTCTTGTGATTCACTAATAGCAAGTTCTGTCCCTGTTAAACCATCATATTTTTTCAAAACAGCATCTAAATCAATATCAAGCCCTGGAGCAAGTTCACCAACGGCAACACAAACCCCACCAGCTCCAAAGTCATTACATCTAACAACTTTTTCTGAGACTGCTTTATTTCTAAATAATCTTTGAATTTTTCTTTCTTCTACAGGATTTCCTTTTTGAACTTCAGCACCTGCTGTTTCAATAGATTTTACGTCATGAGATTTTGAAGAACCGGTAGCACCACCGATACCATCACGTCCTGTACGTCCACCAATTAATAAGACGATTTGTCCATTTTGTGGTTCTAAACGTTTTACTTGTTCTTTTGGTGCAGCAGCCACAACAGCTCCTACTTCCATACGTTTAGCGATATAACCTTCATCGTAGATTTCATGAACATAACCTGTTGTTAAACCGATTTGGTTACCATAACTTGAAAAACCATGAGCGGCTTCTTGACAAATTTTTCTTTGTGGTAATTTACCTGGCGTTGTTTCTGCCAATGTTTTTCTTGGATCACCTGCTCCAGTAATACGCATTGATTGGTAAACATAAGCACGTCCTGAAAGTGGGTCACGAATAGCTCCACCTAAACATGTTGCAGCTCCCCCAAATGGTTCAATTTCTGTAGGGTGGTTATGTGTTTCATTTTTGAACATTAATAACCATTGTTCATCTCCTTGATTTGTATGAACAGTAATTTCAATAGAACATGCATTAATTTCTTCAGAAACTTCCATATCATTAAGATATCCTTTTTTTCGAAGTTCTTTCATTGAAATCGTTGCAAGATCCATTAAAGTAAGAGGTCGTGTCGTATTCACTCCATAAACGGCATGTCTACTTGTTTTATAGCTTTCAATATCTTTTTCTAAGATTTCTTTAAAAGCACCATTTTGAATATCAATATCTGTAATAACTGTCGCAAATGTTGTATGACGACAATGATCAGACCAATATGTATCTAACACTTTGATTTCTGTTTCAGTAGGATCTCTATGTTCTTCATTTTTAAAGTAATCTTGAGTTACTTTTAAATCATCAAGATTCATAGCCATTCCATTATCTTTTAAGAATTGATTTAATCCTGTTTCATCTAAATCATTAAATCCTGTTAAAGTTGGTACAGGTTTAATATCAGGTGTTTCATCATTTAAATGTTCTGGTTTTTCTAAAGAAGCAATTCTTTGATCAACTGGGTTGATTAAATAATGTTTAATTTGATTTAAAACTTCTTCATTTTTATCAATATCTACTACAATAAGTTTGGCACATCTTACTTTTGTTGAAGATGTTCCTGTTAGAATTTGGAAACATTGTTCGCATGAATCAGCACGTTGATCATATTGACCTGGTAAAAATTCAATTGCGAAAACAGATTCTTTTTCACTCATTGGAAATGTTTCATCATAAACATGATCCACCATTGGTTCAGCAAGAATTGTAGTAATTCCTTGTTGTAAGATTTCTTCACTAATTCCTTGTACATCATAACGATGAACAATACGAAGCGAATGAATGGTTAAACCTAATTGTTCAACAAGGTTTGTTTGAATTTCATGCGCTTCTGTTGCATATTCTTTTCTTTTTTCTACATAAATTCTTCTTACATTTGTCATAGAGTTCTCTCCTATCTAAGTCCAATATCATGACGATAGTACATACCATCGAATGTAATAATTGTAGCAGTTTCATAGACTTTCGCAAGTGCTTCCTGTAAATTTGCTCCTCTTGCACACACATTTAAAACACGTCCACCATTTGTAACAAGTTTTCCAGCTTTTAAAGCTGTTCCTGCATGGAAAACAACAATATCATCACTTACTTTGTCAATATTTTTAATTTCAATTCCTTTTTCATATTTACCTGGATAACCTCCACTTGCAAGTACAAGACAAGCCACATGGTCATCAGACCATTTAACTTCAACTTGATCTAAAGTATAAGTTGCACAAGCATCCATGATTTCATAAAGATCACTTTCTAAACGAAGAAGGATTGATTGTGTTTCAGGATCACCAAAACGGACATTAAATTCAAGAACTTTTGCTTGATTATTTTCAATCATTAAACCAATGAAAACAACTCCACGATAGTCCATTTGATCTTCTTTAAGTCCTTGCATAAATGGATCAAGAATATCTTTTTTCAAGACTTCATCCATACCTTCTGGTAAAAATGGATTTGGGGAAACAGTTCCCATACCACCTGTATTAGGTCCTTTATTTCCATCAAAGATTTGTTTATGATCTTTTGCTGAAACCATTGGTACAATTGTTTTACCATCAGTAAAACAAAGTAAAGAACATTCAAATCCTGTTAAGAATTCTTCTAATACAACTTTACTTCCGGCACCATCTAAAGCACCATCAACCATCATTTCTTTTAAAGTAGAAATAGCATCTTCTTTATTTTCAACAATGACAACACCTTTTCCAGCAGCTAAACCATCTGCTTTGATTACTAACGGAAAATCAAAGTGATCAACTTCTTTACAAGCTTTTTCAAAGTCTGTGACTTCAACATATTTTGCTGTAGGAATATGATGTCTAATCATAAAATCTTTAGAGAAAGCTTTGCTTCCTTCTAAAGTTGCCGCCTTTTTTTGAGGACCAAAAGCTTTATAACCTGTTTTTTCAATATCATCAGCAAGCCCATTACATAAAGGAACTTCTGGGCCAATGACAGTTAAATCAATTTGATTTTTTTGAATAAAATCAACAATAAATTCATTATCTTCTACTGAACCTGGTACACACGTACCTAAACTTGCAATCCCAGGGTTTCCTGGAATTGCATAAAGTTCAGATACTTTTGGACTTTGTTTTAATTTATAAGCAATCGCATGTTCACGACCACCACTACCGATTACAAGAACTTTCATATAAGCCTCCTAGTGTCTAAAGTGTCTATATCCGCTAAATACCATAGGGATATTTTTTTCATTACATAAATCAATTGAATCTTGATCTCTAATTGAACCACCTGGTTGAATAATTGCTTGAACACCTGCATCTGCAGCCACTTGAACACAGTCATTGAATGGGAAGAAAGCATCTGAAGCAAGTACTGAACCATTGAAATCTTTATCTGGATTATTATGAATAGCATTTTCTAAAGCCCATACTCTTGATGTTTGTCCTCCACCAATAGCAAGTGTTACACCATTTTTAACAATACAAATCGCATTTGATTTTACATATTTAACAACTTTCATACCAAATTCCATATCTGTAAGTTGTTCTTTTGTAGGTTGAACATTTGTTACAACTTTCATTTCATCAATCATTTTTGTATTTAATTCTTGAACTAATACTTTTCCTTCAAGATATTTAATATCATATTTTGCACCGCGTGCTTCTAAATTTTTAAGTTTTAAAATACGTAAGTTTTTCTTTTTCTTTAAGATTTCTAAAGCATCATCATCAAAATCTGGTGCAGCTACGATTTCTAAGAAAATCTTATGCATTTGTTCAGCTGTTGCTTTATCAATTTTATAGTTAACAGCAACGATTCCACCAAAAATCGATTGAGGATCTGCTTCATAGGCCTTCATATAAGAATCATAACCTGTATTTCCAATAGCAACACCACAAGGAGTTGAATGTTTGATGGCTGCTGTAACGATTTGATTACCAAATTCTCTAACAAGTGCAACCGCTCCATATAAATCGTTTACATTGTTAAATGAAATTTCTTTACCATGAAGTTGTTCATAATCTAATAAAGATTTTTGAACATAACTATCTTCATATTTATTTGCTGCTTGTTGAGAGTTTTCGCCATAACGTAAATGTTCTACTTTCTTTAATGAAAGATTTAATGTATCTGGGAATTGATCTCCAACTTGATCTGCAAAGTATCTTGAAATCATTGCATCATAAGCACCCGTCATAGAGAATGCTTTATAAGCAAGATTCATTCTGAAATCAAAATCAGTTGTATCATTTTTAATCGCATCTAAAACATTGTCATAATCTTTTGGATCCGTAACAATTAAAACATCTTTAAAATTTTTAGCTGCTGAACGAATCATTGATGGTCCACCAATATCAATATTTTCAATCATATCTGGTAAATCTTTACCAGCTTTTAAAGCTTTTTCAAATTCATATAAGTTGACACATACTAAATCAATTGGATGAATACCATGTTTTTTAATTGTTTCAACATGACTAGGTAAATCACGACGATATAAAAGTCCTCCATGAACCATTGGATGAAGTGTTTTAACACGTCCATCTAACATTTCAGGAAATCCTGTCACATCATCAATTGCAATACAAGAAACCCCATTTTCTTGTAAAACTTTCATTGTACCTCCTGTCGATACAATTTCAAAGCCTAATTCTACTAATCCTTTAGCAAAATCAACAACCCCATCTTTATTTGTAACTGAAATTAAAGCTCTTTTCATTTAAATTACCTTTGCCTTTCCATCAATTATTTTTATCTTATTATCACAATATAGCCCTACAACTTCTGGTAGTAATTTATGTTCAATCTCTAACACCCTTTTTTGAATATCCTCAGCTGTGTCTAAATCCGATATATCACAAGCAACTTGTTTAATAATCGGTCCCCCATCGACAATATTTGAAACAAAGTGCACGGTTGCCCCCGAAACCTTTGCACCACGTTGTAATACAGCTTCATGAACATGCATTCCATACATTCCTGATCCACAAAAAGAAGGAATAAGAGAAGGATGAATGTTCATAATTTTATTTGGATATGCATCGATTAACTCATCCGTTAAAATTGCTAGATAACCAGCCAATACAATAAAATCAATATTTCTTTCTTTTAACATCTTTACAATCAAAGCATCATCTTTTTTAACAACTGCCGTTTCAATACCAGCATCTTTAGCTCTTTGTAAACCATAAGCCTTTTGACGATTCGAAAGAACAAGAGCGATTTCGCCATTGATCTTTCCTTCGTTTTTAGCATCAATAATAGATTGTAAATCTGTTCCCCCACCAGAGACAAAGACTGCAAATTTTAGCATAAATCCACGCCCTTATCTCCTTCAACGATATTTCCAACAACGTAGCATTTATCTCCTGCTTCTTCAATAGCTTTCATTGTTGTTTCAACATCTTCTGGATTAACTGCAATTACCATACCAAGACCCATATTGAATGTGTTATACATCATATGTTCTTCAATATTTCCATTTTTTTGAATTAAATCAAATAAAGCTGGTACTGGATAACTTTCTTTTTTAATGATTGCTCTTACATTTTCAGGAAGCATTCTAGGTACATTTTCAAAGAAACCTCCACCTGTAATATGAGAGCATCCTTTAATTCTAACACCCGCATTTTTTACATTTTTTAAAGCTTTAACATAAATACGTGTTGGTTCAATTAAAGCTTCTCCTAAAGTTTTTCCTAATTCATCATAGTATGTATCTAATGATTCTTTTGTCATTTCAAACACTTTTCTAACAAGTGAAAAACCATTTGAATGAACACCACTTGAAGCAATACCAATAAGTGTATCTCCTGCTTTAATTGTTGAACCATCAATAATATCTTTTTTATCAACAACTCCCACAGCAAAACCTGCTAAATCATAATCATCTTCAGGCATTAAACCAGGATGTTCAGCAGTTTCACCACCAACTAAAGCACATTCAGATTGTAAACACCCTTCTGCAACACCACTTACAATGGAAGCAATTTTTTCAGGATAGTTTTTACCACAAGCAATATAATCTAAGAAGAAAAGTGGTTCTCCTCCAGAACAAGCAATATCATTGACACACATCGCAACGGCATCAATACCAATTGTATCGTGTTTATCCATCACAAAAGCTAGTTTTACTTTTGTTCCACAACCATCTGTTCCTGATAATAAAACCGGTTCTTCCATATTTTTAATTCCACTTAAATCAAAAGCACCAGCAAAACCACCAAGTCCTCCTAAAACTTCAGGACGCATTGTTTTTTTAACATGTTCTTTCATTAATTCTACTGATTTATAACCTGCTTCAATATCGACTCCAGCTTTTTTGTAATCCATCTTTGTTCTCCTTAATTATTTATTTTGCATTCTTGCTAGAACTGCTTTATATGTTTCAATTAAATCTCCAATATCTTGTCTAAATACATCTTTATCATATTTTTGGTTTGTATCAACATCCCATAAACGACATGAATCTGGTGAAATTTCATCAGCTAATAAAATAGTACCGTCAGCTGTTTTACCAAATTCAATTTTAAAATCAACAAGTTTTAAATTCATTGATAAGAAGAATTCTTTTAATAATTCATTGATTTTTAATGTTGTTTCTTTAATGTATGCTAATTCTTCTCTTGTTGCAAGTTTTAAAGCAACAGCGTGATCATCATTAATTAATGGATCACCATATTCATCATTTTTATAACTCATTTCAAAGATTGGTTCATCTAAAACAACACCTTCAGGCGCCCCTAATCTTTTACAGAAAGATCCAGTTGTAATATTTCTAATAATAACTTCTAATGGGAAGATATCTACTTTTTTAACTAAGATATCTCTTTCATTTAATTTTTTAATCATGTGTGTTTTGATTCCAGCTTCTTCTAACATATCAAAGATAATACAAGAGATTGTATTATTTAAAACACCTTTACCTTCAAACTTATCATGTTTAACACCATTTCCTGCTGTTGCATCATCTTTATAATGAATTAAATATTCATCTTCCTTTTCAGTTTTGTAAACTTGTTTTGCTTTTCCTTCATACAATAATTCTGCCATTTTTCTTTTCCTCCTATTTGTATTTTTCTATGACTTCATCGTTAGCTTTCATTGCGTCAGCTTCCATTTGTTTTCTTTCTTTAAGTAGCCCTTCTTTGATTTCACTATGTTTAATAGCCATAATTTGAAGTGCTAAATAAGCTGCATTTTTACTTCCATTAATAGCAACAGTGGCTACTGGAATACCCGAAGGCATTTGAACAATGGATAATAAAGCATCCATTCCGTCTAAATTACTTCCTGCAATTGGAACACCAATAACTGGTAAAACTGTTTGACTAGCCACCACACCTGGAAGGGCTGCTGCCATTCCTGCAGCTGTAATAATAACTTCTGTTCCATCTGTTTCTGTTTCTTTAATGAAACTAGAAAGTCCTAAATGCGCTCTATGAGCAGATAAACAACGAACATTCACTTCAACACCATAATTTTTTAAAATTGAAATAGCTGGTTCAACTTTATGTAAATCAGAAGTTGAACCCATAATAATAGCAACTTTCATCTTTCTCTCCTTTTAGAATAAACCTATAATTTTTCCATCTTCATCAATATCCATATTGACAGCGGCTGGACGTTTTGGAAGTCCTGGCATACGCATAATATCACCAGAAATAGCCACCAAGAATCCTGCTCCAGCAGATGGAATAATATCATTGATTTTAACAGTAAACCCTGTTGGTCGACCAAGCAAGGAAGCTTGGTCAGATAATGAGTATTGTGTTTTAGCAACACAAATTGGTAATTGACTTAATCCTTGTTCTGTATATTTTTTAATTTTATTTTTTGCTTTCTTTGTAAATTCAACACCATCTCCACCATAGATTTCTTTAACGATTGTTTCAATCTTTTCTTCAATTGATAAATCTAAATCATAAAGTGGATGATAATTAGCTTCTTTTGTTTCTAAAATATTTAATAACTTTTCAGCAAGTTCGATTCCACCATCAGCACCTTTTTCCCAAACTTTACTAATAGCTACTTCAACACCAAGCTTCTTGCAACATTCATTTAATAATTGAAGTTCAGCCTCTGTGTCTGTTGGAAAAGCATTAATTGCAACAACACAAGGTAAATCGAATTTTGCAATGTTTTCAATATGCTTTTCTAAGTTTCCTAAACCAGCTTTTAAAGCTCCCAAATTTTCATTTCCTAAATCTTTTTTAGCAACACCACCATGCATTTTTAAAGCTCGAACAGTTGCAACAATAACAACTGCTTCAGGATTTAAATTTGCTTGACGACATTTAATATCTAAGAATTTTTCAGCTCCTAAATCAGCACCAAATCCAGCTTCAGTAATCGCATAATCCCCTAACTTGATAGCAAGTTGAGTAGCCATAACTGAGTTGCATCCATGAGCAATATTTGCAAATGGACCCCCATGAACAAATACTGGAATGTGATCTAAAGTTTGAACTAAATTTGGTTTAATCGCATCTTTTAATAAAAGTGTTACTGCTCCTGTTGCTTCAATATCATCAACAGTAACTGGTTTTCCATCATAAGTATAAGCGACAATCATTTTTGCAGTTCTTTGTTTTAAATCTTCTAAAGAAGTCGCTAAACAAAGAATTGCCATAACTTCACTAGCAACGGTAATATCAAATCCATCTTCACGAGGAACCCCGTTTACTTTACCACCAAGTCCACAAACAGTATGACGTAATGCTCGATCGTTTAAATCGACCACACGTTTCCAAACGATTTGTCTTACATCGATATTAAGTGGATTTCCTTGATGAATGGAATTATCAAGCATCGCTGCAATTAAGTTGTTTGCAGCAGTAATTGCATGAATATCTCCTGTAAAATGAAGGTTGATATCTTCCATTGGAACAACTTGCGCATATCCTCCACCTGCAGCTCCACCTTTGATTCCAAAACATGGACCAAGTGATGGCTCACGCATTGCAACTACAGATTTCTTTCCTAATTTGTTAAGTGCTTGTGATAATCCAATCATTGTTGTGGTTTTCCCTTCACCTGCAGGTGTTGGATTAATTGCTGTTACTAAGATCAATTTTCCATCTTCGTTTTGATCTA
>ERZ772819.2537-NODE-2537-length-13659-cov-4.630991_pt1 | contig 13659 bp, 8 predicted proteins | sample MGYA00580860_ERZ772819 | MGnify/ENA primary metagenome ERZ772819 (study PRJEB29015, sample SAMEA2737683) | human gut metagenome | biome: human gut; feature: human-associated habitat; material: faeces | place: China | collected 2012 ...
CCGATCTGTACGGGTGGAACTTGCGCATCGGAGACAGGCCGCATTTTTCTACCTTGCTGGAAAATTTCATAAAACGCACTGTCCTTTCTGAATTTTGAGAATAAGATAGCCTGAACGCCACGGCAATTGCCCGCGGCGTTCAGGCTGTAGGAGGGGATGACTCAGCGCCTATTAAAGATAATTATTTACCGAAGGCGATACAGCATGCTCACGATCTGAGCACGGGTGCAGGTGGTGTCGGAGGAGAAGAGACCGTTGCCGACACCGCTGGTGACGTTCTGCTCTGCCGCCCAGGCAACTGCCGGAGCATAGTAGGCGTCAGATGCAACATCGGTAAAGGAGGCAGCGGCGGAGGCGGCCTTGCTGCCGTTGGCGCGCCACAGGAAAGTCACACCCTGAGCGCGGGTGCAGGGAGCGTCGGGGGAGAAGGTCGTGGCACTGGTACCGGTAGTGATGCCGTTTTCAACAGCCCACAGAACAGCCTTGCAGTAGTAAGCGTTGGCTGCAACGTCGGTGAAGGGATTGCTGGCAGTCTTCGGCTCCGGGCTGCCGCTGGCGCGCCACAGGAAGGTCACGATCTGAGCGCGGGTGCAGGAGGCGTTGGGGGAGAAGGTCGTGGCGCTGGTGCCGGTGGTGATGCCCTTCTCGACGGCCCAGTTGACGGCGTCATAGAAGTAGTCGCCGGGCTTGACATCGTTGAAGCCCTTCTGGCTGGGCTGCTCGGGCTGGCTGTAGGTGAATCTGTTATAATAGGATGTCCCAAGTCAACAAACGGTCCGGCAGGCGAATCACTTATAGCCACTCCGATCTGCTTTCCTCCTCCTGCTTTAGGATTTCCACTGTAATAAAAGAAATATTTATATTGATCTCCTACTAACTTTTCCTCTATACATGGCGCCCACGCATTACCATCCGCCCAAGGTACCTGATCTGATTTTAAATCCAGCATCACTCCTTCGTCCTTCCAGTTCTTCAGATCGACAGACGAAAAAACAGTAAAATACCAACCACCCCATCCAGGCTGACCGTCTGTGGTAGAATAAATGTAGTACTTCTTTGTCTTATTGGAATACAAAATTTCAGGATCGGCATGAAAACCCGGCAATATAGGATTATTGGATTGTGAAAAAGCAGGGAACGTTACTGCTAACATCAGACCGAACGCAATTAGAGTTTGTTTAATCGTTACTATCATTATTTTCATTCATTAGATAAAGGGGGAAATATCAGGTTGCGATACTTCCCCCTCAAGTATTATATTCTTGATACTATTTATTTCAATGCTACCTTAATAGACTGACTATAGCAATATTCTGATGATTTGTCCGATTTGACTCCCACACGGGCGTAAAGATACGATTCGTTTACCAAACCACTCGGGATTTCAATTTCAGCTGTGTTTTCTTGATCGAGTGAAACAGTATTACCCAACTTCAACTCTGCTTCTTTCTGCTTCTCATCCGTCAGGATACCTGTACCCAGATAAATACCTACATTTTCCATATTGGCATTGGCAACCACTTTGTTAATGGTGAAACGTGCTGTAATCTTATTACCGTTTTTGGCAAATGACACGTTTCTGACAAAGAAATACGGCGTCACAGGAATATCCTGCACAGTGTTTCCTTTTACGCTAATATAGATCGTATCATTAGAAGGTCTTTCCCAAGGTGCATTGCCCATACGCACCAATTTGTAATCACCATTGAAAAGGGACACGGAATAACTTCCATCTTGGGCAATATACACCGGAATAGAACCTTTCAGAGCATAACCATCCTGAAACAAAGCAAATTCGGAACTTCCGCTTCTAACCCCTACTGCCTCACCGTCATAAATAGCTTTTCCGGTTAATGTGGCTTTAGGTTCCTCAAAGTTGTCGTAGCTGCAACTGCTTACTGCCAACAAACAACATATCATAATAAAGAAAGGTATAATCTTTTTCATAATCTCTTATTTTTTATTGGAATGGATTTTTAACAATCGTCGGATTGTTATTAATTACATCATCAGCAATGAATGAATAATAGTTGGACTGCTGGAAGGTTCTTGCCACCTTGAAACGTTCGGATCTGGTCTTTACGAAAATGTACTTGTCCTGATCCTGTGTTCCCGGTTTTGCCACTGCAATACGATAAGGATATAAACCATATACGATAGCTTTATCATTATCAGTATTTCCGTTCCAGGTAATATCAGCTATTCTCCATCGTTTCATATCAAAATAACGGTGATCTTCGAAAGCCAGTTCCACACGACGTTCGTTCTGAATCTTTTCTATTGTCAGGCTTGTTAAGCTGTTGGCCGGGAAACCGGCACGCTGACGCAAACGGTTGATGTAGGGTAAAGCTGTCGGTTCGTCATTCAATTCGAAAGCAGCTTCGGCGGCATTCAAATAGATTTCACCCAAACGGAACCAAGGCCACCAGTTTTCAGCGTAGTTACGGAGAGTGTAACCGGATGCCTCACTGATAAACTTACGGATGTAGAATCCGGTGTTGCTCACATTAGGACTGTTGGTTTGAGGTCCGTCCTGGCCGACAAAAGTTTTATTATCTTCATAAAAACTTCCCAATTTCGAGTCTGTCAGTAAATCATAAGAACCGGTCTTATCGTTCCAAACTGCTACTCCTGCCTGAATATCCACATCTTGATTTCTGAACTTGGAACCCGGATAGATAATCGTACCATACAAACGTGCATCCTTATTAGCAAAAATATCGCTTGGAGTGTCATATACTACATAATCATTACCATTTTTATAATGTAACGTTCCCGGAGTTCCATCCAGATAATCGAAAGCCTCTACCAATCCTAGTGACGGGCCGATGCAAGAAGAGTTGTCGTTATCCTCTCTTAAATGATGAACTACATTATCATAACCGAAGCTATGCACCTTCAGAGGATTCTTATAATCTTTCACCCAAATTGCTTCCTTATTCAGGGTCTTGTCCATAAGCATCTTGTAGAAGTTCACCCCTTTATCTGACTCCTTCTCATAAAGTTCATATCCACCTTTTGTGATAATCTCTTGCGAAGCTGTCAATGATTTGCGATAGTAATCATCTGCCATATCGGACGGAATACCCACTTCTCCACCGGAAGTCACAATATTAGGAGTTTTCAGCGCGTTGTACTTAGCGATAGAACCGGCATACAACATAGCGCGACTTTCTAACGCTAACGCTGTGTAATAGTTGGCACGAGTCTGACTGCCTTTATTACCCAATTGCGACTTAATCGCTTCACATTCACTATATACAAAATCATATATTTCGTGTTCCTTTGCACGCGGATTGCGTAAATAAGAAGGATCTCCGCTAAAGTCATACTCCAAAGTCGTTGTAATCAATGGTACACCACCCATACGTCTTACAAGCTCAAAATAAACGTAGGCGCGGATAAAACGGAACTCTGCCTTGAACTGAAGTTTCTCATCTGCCGAAATATCGGTCCCATACTTATCGATATTCTCAATAGACATATTGATGTCACGTATCAGTCCGTAATCCCACCAGCGTCCGTAGTCGTTTCCATAACGCAGTTCGTTACGATAATTCTGATCTAATGTACCACAATACATCGCATCGTCTGTTTCACACATACCACCGGTATTGAAATCACCGTGCAACTGCGGAATACGATTATAAAGATTGGCCAACTGCGATTTAATCATGTTCGGATCATTCCATACCAACTCATTAGTAAGAATGTTTTTGGGTTCTCTTTCGAACCAACTGTCACCACAACTCGACAACATGGAGGTGATGGCAGCTCCCATCAGAAGTATTTTTATAGATTTGCTTTTCATGATCACTTTCGTTTTTAGTATGTAATATTAAATCCAAGGAGGAATGTACGTTGTTGCGGATATACCACTGCAGCTGCGGCAGTAATTTCAGGATCGACTCCAAACTTACCCACATTGTCGAACGAACACAAGTTAGAAACATTCGCATAAACACGTACCTTCTGTGCACGGATCGGTCTCAACAGTTGAGCCGGCAGGCTGTAACCCACTTCCAGGTTCTTGATACGCAAATAGCGTACGTTGTGCAACCAAAAGTCACTATTCTTATTGTTATAGCTGAATTCACCTTTACGGATGGCCGGATAACGTCCCGGTATCCATTCACTATCCGGATCATACAAGTCGGCACGATGCCAACGGTCTTCCAACAAATAAACCGGAGAGTTTCCGTTGCCATGATATGCATTGGCCAACTCATAGTTCTGTCTCCATCCTTGCATAGCACCACCGGAAAGGTCGATATTCAAGTCAATGCCCTTCCACTGCAAACCGATATTACCACCAAATGACATGATAGGTGCCCAGCCTTCAGGATAACCGATAGGACGCTCATCCATACCATTGATGATGCCATCACCATTCACATCTTTATAGATAAAGTCACCAGGAAGCAGGGTGCGGTTATTATTTCCATCCAGGTTTACCGGATAATTACGAATTTCTTCTTCCGACTGGAACTGGCCGATTACCTGATATCCCCAATAAATACCTCCCCAACGACCTTCTGCAGAATTGCGATATTCATCCCAGGAGTTATTAAAACGTGGTTTGTAAGTCTCAATACTTTTGTAACGTGAGAAAGTAAAATTACCGCTTACGGTATAATTCAAATCACCGATATGGTCGGTCCATGTAACCATACCCTCCGCACCAATATAAGCTTGTTTGTTCAAGTTTTCGTTAGGTAGCGAATAGCCTACTTCGCTCGGAAGCAATACATCATAGCGGGCAGCCGGCACACCGGTAATATCCTTACGGAAAGCATCGGCTGTGATCTTCAAACGATTATTGAACATGGTCAGGTCAAAACCGATATTCGATGTCGTGTTCTTAGTCCAGGATAGATTTGTAATAGGCAATCCTCTTTGGTTCAATCCGGTAACCAGCTCGCCATCCAATACAGCATTACCATTATTCCAAGTATAACCACTCAAGTAATCGAACAACTTTACATCTTTTTCTGTACCTGTCTGACCGATAGAAGCACGAATCTTTAAATCATCTACAACTGGTCTCAACTTTTCAAAGAATTTCTCTTCCGAGATTCTCCAACCGATAGATACACCCGGGAAGAATCCCCAACGATTATTCGCTGCATAAAGATAAGAGCCATCATAGCGAGCCAATAATTCAATCAGATATTTGTGAGCAAAATCGTAATTGATACGACCAATCCATCCGGCACGTGCCTCGTAGCTCCATTCATCACCGAAACTGTTAAGCTCATCGAACTGCAATAGCGGCAAATAGTCGGTAGAAGGTTCTGTTCCATAAGTCTTCTTAGTCCAATCGTAATCGGAGGCTTCATAACCCAAAACAGCCGAAATATTGTGGTTCTTAATCTGTTTGGCATAATTCAATTGTAACTGCATATAACGCGCAGGAACGCTACGATCAATTTGACTTCTCCAACGTCCTACGGCAGGAGTCCCATTATAAGTCTCTTTCTCCTTATCGTAGGTATAAATCTGATAAGCATATTGATAACCGTCAAAACGACTGTTAGTATAATTGTACGAGAAAGTAGCCTTTGCAGTCAAACCAAATGAGAAATCATACTGCGCATAAGCATTGATATTGGCATTACGAGTCAGATTATCTTTATAGCCGGCAATATCACGGCTGAAAGCTGCCGGATTGTAACCATTCTCATGTACATTATTGATATACTCCGGATTATCATTAGCATAAGGACTTTCAATCGGTTGCATTTTGAACATAGACAAAATAGCCGAATAATATCCATCACCGCCAGGCAAACCTACATCTTCGGTCTTTTCGTATTTACCGCTGATCTGTGCACCGATCGTAAAACGATCTGTAATCTTTGTATCAATATTCAACTGAAGGTTGGTACGTTCGTATTTGAAGTCGCGCATCATGGCATCCTGTCCGGTATGAGCTACAGAAAGGTAGTAATTGGTCTTTTCAGAACCACCCGTCACGTTAGCGTTAATGTGGTACTGTGGCACATTTTTTCTCATCACCATATCATAATAGTCATAACTCTTATATCCCGGTTCCGTACCGGCTTCCCATTTCGCCAGTTCTTCGGGGCTATATAGCTTGCTTGGATCTTCACCTCTATTCTGCGCTGCTTCAGCCAACCCTCTTACATATTGTCCTGCATTTGCCAGTTTCGGGAAACGGGTCAGGTTTTGCCAGCCATAATATCCATTTACATTGATACTTACCTTATCATTCTTTTTACCTTTCTTGGTGGTTACCAAAACCACACCATTTGATGCACGCAAACCGTAAATAGCAGCAGAAGCATCCTTCAAGACTGTGATACTTTCAATATCTTCAATGTTTAGAGCATTAAAGACATCACTACCGGAAACATCCGATGCCTGCAACCAGTCACGACTATTCATACCTCCATAAGGAATACCATCAATTACAAACAGCGGACTACCCATATTACGAATTTCGAGATTAATTCCCCTACCCGGACGAGCATCCACAGCACGTGTAGATACACCTGCTATTTTACCGGACAACGCTCCGGCAGTGGTGGTAGAAACAGAACGTGTCAACGCATCAGACTTGACATCACTGATTGCTCCGGTCAAACTTTTCTTGGTTTGTGTACCATAACCTACCACTACAACTTCATCCAAAGTTTCGGTATCTTCTTCAAGAACAATCTGAAGACGTGCCTTTTCGCCAATCTTCACTTCTTTAGTCTTATAACCAATAAATGAGACTGCCAGTGTTCCATTCTTATCATCTACATTGATTGTAAAATTACCATCGATGTCTGTAATTGTCCCATTAGAAGTTCCCTTTACAGTTACATTGGCACCAATGATATCCTCTCCCCTTACATCAGCTACATGTCCTGTAACTTGTGTTTGTGCAAATGCAACAGCAGACAGAAACAGCTGTATGATACATATGCATAAGATTCTTAAATACCTCATAAATTAGAATTTAAAGATTAAACATTTTTTGTTGTTTTTTCGAACACAAATATACGTCATTGATATAGACTGAATAAACAAAAATCATGCATAAGAGCTACACAAATCATGCAATGAACGATTTACATACTCTAAATAAAATATTTATTCCTATTTTTGGACTTGTAATTGAAACAAATAAGCACAAGTTATGAAAAAACACATTGCTTCTATTCTATTTTTATTCTTGTTATCAACTTTTCAGTTGATAGCCCAGTCTCATTCTGTAAAAAGATTGGGGATAGAGCAAGGATTATCAAATAATTATGTAGTCAGCATTACACAAGATAAACAAGGATTCTTATGGTTTGCCACAGAAGAAGGACTTAATAAGTTTGACGGTACCCGCTTTACTACTTACTATAAAAATGATTTGGCACAGAATAATCAGGGAATTACCGGCAACGAGCTTAACCGGGTGTATGCAGACACCAAACGTCCTATTATTTGGATAGCCACTCAACGAGACGGACTAAATGCATACAATTATAATGAGCAAACATTTACCGCTTATCAACATAACCCGGAAAATCCACATAGTCTGATTACGAATGACGTAACAGACATTTCTCCTTCCACTCAACATGATGATGGTTTATGGATTAGTACCTATTATAGAGGTATAGAATACCTTGATATCACCAGCGGACAATTCACTCATTATAATAAAAGTACAGTTCCCGGTCTACCTTGCGACCAGACATGGACAGTATTGGACGGAGGTGATGGAAATTTGTATATCGGGCATGTCGGAAGCGGGTTCAGTATTTTTTCTCCAAAAGACAAGAGCGTAAAAAACTTCCGGAACGAAGCCGGAAACCCAATGAGTTTGCCCGGTAATGATGTGTTTTGTATTATAAAAGATGCAAATGGAAATATCTGGTTAGGTACAAATAACGGATTGGCTCTATATGATGCTGCTAATGAAAACTTCATAATGTTCAAAAACAACAAGAATGACAAGTATGCTACTTTATGCAGCCGTATATTATCCATCCGCCAACTGAAAGATAATAGGCTTTGGATTGCTTCAGAACTCAATGGCATTGCCATATTAAACCTTAAACAAAGTATGTTCCTTTCGCCAGAGGAGATTTCTCTTGAATATATACAGGAGGGTGCTGATAGCCGAAGTCTTTCTAATGCAAGTGCCCGATGCATATTCCAGGATTCTTTTGATAATATCTGGATAGGGACATGGGGAGGAGGAATCAACTTTATCAGCAGTAAACCACCTTTGTTCACCACATTGAGCTATTCCCCTATTCCAAACAATGAGAACAGTTTGAACAACAAAGTAGCCAGTAGCCTCTGTATGGACAGACAAGGACGGGTTTGGATCGGAACAGACGGTGGAGGAATCAATGTATTTGAAGGAGAGAAACGTATCGCTATCTATAAAAAAGAGAGTGGAAATATTCCTTCGAATTTTATATTAGCCTCTTTGCAGGATTCAAAAGGTAATTTATGGTTTGGTTCCTACCAAGGGGGAATCAGCTATTATGATAACCGGAATAAAAAATTCCGTTCCATCTCTCTTATGGGGCAATCTAATCTGGATGTCCGTACGATCTATGAAGATACCCAGCACAACATTTGGGTAGGATACAGTGGAGGGATTGTTATATTGAACCCTCTTACAATGGAGATTATCCGACATTACAATACAGAAAACAGCGAACTACAAAGTGACTTTATACGCTCCATAACTCAAGATGAGAAAGGGCGTTTCTGGATTGGGACTTTCGGAGACGGACTTGGTATATACACCCCGGACTTACAAAAAATCAAAACGTTCACTCAAAGGGATGGTTTCTGTTCCAATACTGTCAACCAGATCATACAAGATAAACAAAAAAGAATGTGGATAGGAACAGGAGAGGGATTGGTTTGTTTCCTGTCTACCGATGAACTGAATTATAAGACTTATCAACGGAAAGACGGCCTGATCAATACAAATATCTGCGCTATAGCAGAAGACAAAAAAGGAAATATCTGGTTTAGTAACAACAAAGGTATCAGCTGTTATGTTACAAGCAAAGACTGTTTTTACAATTATAGTCACTCTGATGATGTACCGGCAGGAAGTTTCTCAAGCAGTTGTGTTACACAAAACAAGAACGGATGGATTTATTTCGGTTCTATCAATGGAGTATGCTGTTTCAATCCCGATATCACCATGAACGAACAACCAGCTCCGGCAGCAGTTATCACAGAAATGAAAATACTCGGACGGTTAAGCAATCTGGAAAACAATGACATGATTATCAATTTATCCAAAGGACAGAATGTAGAATTAAGTCATGCGCAAAATAGCTTTGGACTTACATTTAACGTACAAAACTACTCACTAGTCAACCAAGTGGAATATGTTTATATGCTGAAAGGGCTTGAAAACTCATGGTACACCGTCAATGAGAACAACAGCGTCACTTTCCGAAACATTCCTCCGGGAAAATATGAATTCCTCATCAAAGCAAGGGTACATAATCAAGAATGGCCTGAAGAAGCTACTTCACTTACCATCCGTGTCAATCCCCCTCTTTGGTTGACATGGTGGGCAAAGCTTATCTATATTTTGGTATCTATCAGCATCATTTACCTTATCCTGCATGCATATAAAAAGAAGCTGGATTTGGAAAGTCTCTACACTTTGGAAAAGAAAAACCATGAGCAGGAACAGGAATTGAACCAGGAACGTCTGCGATTCTATACCAATATCACCCATGAGCTGCGTACACCGTTGACCTTAATCCTCGGTCCTCTGGAAGATATGCAAAAAGAGACCTCACTTCCGGTAAAACAAGCCCAAAAGTTATCTGTCATCCATCAGAGTGCACTACGGCTGCTCAACTTGATTAATCAAATACTGGAATTCCGGAAGACAGAGACACAAAACAAGAAATTGTGTGTCAGCAAAGGCAATATCGCTCCTCTGATCTATGAGATAGGGCTTAAATACAAAGAACTAAATCAAAAGACCAAGATTGATTTCCAGATTCAAATAGAGAAAGAAGAAATGCTCCTTTTCTTTGATAAGGAAATCATTACCATCGTTTTGGACAACCTGATTTCCAATGCGATCAAATATACGGAACAGGGACGCGTCACTCTAAGTTTGTATCAAACAATGCGTAATGAAGTAGCTTATACAGAGATAAAAGTCAGTGACACGGGATATGGAATTTCTGCTGAAGCCCTGCCACATATTTTTGACCGTTATTATCAGGAAAGCGGCAAGCATCAGGCATCCGGAACAGGCATTGGCTTGGCCCTAGTGAAGAATCTGGTCACCCTGCATGAAGGAGAAATCCGGGCAGAAAGTATGCAAAACGAAGGAAGTACTTTCTATATCAGCCTATTGACGGATAATATCTATCCCAATGCTTTACACGTAGATTCTACAGAACCGATTCAAGAAGATACGAATCAGGAAGCAAGCCTTGAATATCCACAAGAAGCCACTTTGGATACCGGAAAACCAATCCTGTTGATTGTAGAAGACAATGAAGAGATACAGAAATATATCGCCGAGTCCTTCGCAGATTCGTTCGAAGTACTCACCGCCTACAACGGAGAAGAAGGGAAGCAACAAGCTCTTAGCCGCATCCCGGATATTGTAGTCAGCGATATTATGATGCCTGTCATGGACGGTATCACTCTCTGCCGGCAATTGAAAGAAGACGTACGAACCAGTCATATCCCTGTCATTTTATTGACAGCCAAGGATTCTCTGCAAGATAAAGAAGAAGGATATGAGGTAGGAGCCGATTCTTATCTGACAAAGCCTTTCAGTGCTTCTCTGCTGCGTAGCCGTATCAATAATCTGCTGGAATCAAGAAAGAAACTGATAGCTCAATTCCAGACACAATCCGTTCCGGGCAATCAGGCAGATTTAAAAGAAAAACGTATCGTAATCGCCGAAGCTCTAAGCAAGCTGGATAATGAATTTATTGAAAAAATCACCCTTTTAATCGAAGAAAACCTCTCTTCGGAGAAAATTGATATTACCTATCTTTCAGACAAGATGTGTATGAGCGGTTCCACCCTCTACCGGAAAATGAAAGCACTGACAGGATTATCGACCAACGAATATATCCGGAAAGTGAAAATGCAGAATGCAGAACGTTTATTGCTTGAAGGGAAGTTCAACATCTCTGAAATCGCCTATAAAGTAGGAATGAACAGTACGGGGTATTTCCGTCAATGCTTTAAAGAGGAATTTGGCGTCTCGCCTTCGGATTACCTGAAGCAGATTATACAATCTTGAGAAAGGAAGATGTATCAGAAGTAGAATTTACTTTCATGTTGCTCTATCATTCAGAACAATAATGAAAAATCCCTTCTGATACCTCCCAATAGGAAACTCTGCGACCTGTAGGGGAGGTCATTTTCTTAATTCCTCAACCATCGCTTTGAGCAATGATTTAGAATCATCCAGCGGCAAATCTGTGGCTAAATCCCAACTCATCATGCCTTTCAGTCCTTGCTCCATCGCATAACGGGTCTTAGTGCGGATATTGTCCTGTCCGTCAAACACATATTTCTCTCCCTTATATATTACTTCATTTTGTGCAGGTTCCGTAATCAGTCCCTCTTGTACAAAACTGAAATAAGCCTCTGTCTTCTTCGAATTATCCTTTGTCACACCATAGAAAGGAACTCCTGCTACCAGTTTTTCCTTCGGAATGCCATACTCCAATACCATCTGTATATCCGAACAATATTTCTCTATCGGAAAGCGAACCGGTGAAGGACCATAGCACTGAAGTGAAATAAAATCAACAGCTTCAATAGCTTCCTTACTAATCTGATAACAAACAGGATGCAGAGATACACTGAAAAGATACTTGTTTCCCAACACTTCCCGCATCTTCAGAATAGCCAAACTATAATCTTTATATTCTTTCTCATTTTCTGCCCACTCAAAATCAAGATCAATGCCATCCAGTTTATTCTTTTCCAGTACAGTCTTTATGTTCTTTGCAAACGTCGTACGAGCGGCCTCATCGGCCACCATCGCTTTCCATTCGCCACTGGAAGCTCCCAAACGTATTTTCACTTTTGTACCTTTTACTTTTGCACGAACCGATTTAATCAAACCTGCCCAAGTGGTCATCCCTTTTCCCTGAAATACACGCGGATTCTCGAATGACAATGATCCGTCTTTATTAGGATGAACATTCAAGAAAATAAGGTCGTCACTTGCCCGCAAGCTTTCTGTAGAAATACGACCACGGTTGTAAAAATTACCCCGCACATAAGAACTGACCATATAGTCTTGTTGTGCAAACAATGATAATCCAACAAACACAAAAAGGAAGAATACAATTTTTCTTAGCATTAGCATAATGATTGATAATTAAAACGTTTAGATCGCAAAAATACGCATATCAAAAGCAAACAGATGTTCAAAAACAACTATAATACTTCCAAAAATCAACATAAAGTTTTCTATTCAGAAATTTAAAACAGATAAATATTGAATTCTCTAACATCATCCAAAGGGATAAGAATAATATTTGCAGGTTTCTACTAAAACATAAATAAAAGAAAGAATTCCATTTTCCGCAAAAAAAGTCTATCTTTGTTCCGTTAAGATAATAAATCACGCATAAAACTCATGCCAGGAGATTCATTTTGCATACAATATACCAACTGTACGGGATGTCCAAAAAATGTTGAGAATATCCTTGTATATAGAAACTTACCTAAAGGAGAGCATATCCCCAAGGATAAGTGTACGCAGAATTGTATGCTTTTTATGATAAAGGGCGAATTACTTATCAATAGCGAAGAGCATCCCGGAATAACGTTACGCGAGAGACAAATTGTTTTGCAGGCTATTGGCTCCAAGGTCGAAATACTGGCACTGACAGATGTTGAATACGTTGTCTACTGGTTCAACGAACTACCTTTGCTCTGCGAAGACCGATATAAGGAAATGATGGAACAGGCGGAAGCTCCTTTGACCTACACTCCACTGATTATGAGCGAAAGGCTTTACCACCTTGTCACCAGTATGCCCGAATTCCTCGCTGAAGAAAACCCTTGCAGCAAGTATATCGACTTAAAATGCAAAGAACTGGTTTTCTTGATTACCAACTTCTATCCGCTGCCCCAGCTAGGTTCATTCTTCTATCCGATCAGCACTTATACGGAAAGTTTCCACTATTTCGTCATGCAGAATTACAGCAACGTGAAGAACGTGGAAGAATTTGCGCATCTGGGAGGATATACGACCACTACTTTCCGCCGACTTTTCAAAAACCTCTATGGTGTGCCCGTATACGAATGGATACTGGAAAAGAAACGGGAAGGAATCCTGGAAGACCTACAGCACACCAAAATGCGAATCACTGAAATTTGTAACAGATACGGATTCGACTCCCTGTCGCATTTCGCCCACTTTTGTAAAGACTCTTTCGGAGATACCCCACGCGCTTTACGCAAGAAAGCAGCCGGCGGTGAGAAAATCGGGAAAGTACAATAAACAGCCTCATCCTACGAATGTGCCAATCAGTTGCACCATGCGTACATACTGGCTGGCATATTGATACATTAGCGCATTGATTCATTATTAAAGAATTATTTCTTTAATTCCTTGCTCAATCAATCTATTTCCCCTATTTTTGCAGTCTGTAAGAGGTGTAAAACGTCGAA
>ERZ772819.2544-NODE-2544-length-13642-cov-49.985942_pt1 | contig 13642 bp, 10 predicted proteins | sample MGYA00580860_ERZ772819 | MGnify/ENA primary metagenome ERZ772819 (study PRJEB29015, sample SAMEA2737683) | human gut metagenome | biome: human gut; feature: human-associated habitat; material: faeces | place: China | collected 2012 ...
CAGGTTGCATATCCTTTATCGGTGCGACGACGAATACCGTCTGGAATGCCGTCGTCTGAATCGCGGTTCTTTCCTCTTGAAAAAGGAGGAACGGAAGAAGGATTTTCTTCAAATTTCCTGGAATCGCCTGAATGAGCTGCTTACTGTTAAAAAGTATCGGAAAACAGTTGAAAAGTAATTCCCCATTCTATAAGCCGTGCAGTTTTATTTTGATAACTTTGCCACATAATAAAAAGTGGATGTACAGTGAAAGAACCGGTTATTACCCTTACTTTGGAAGAGTACGAAGAGTTGCGCAAGGAACATGAATGCCTTGAAAAGGAGCATGCGGAACTTCAGAGAAAATACGAAGCCTCTTTGCAGGAGTATTCCCGCCAGGTCGAAGAAATCTCGGCCTGTACAGCCGTCATTGCCGATCTGAGATGGAAATTGGCTGACTTGACACGCCGTTTATGGGGTAAATCCAGTGAAAAACGTCATCTTCCCGAAGATGCCGGCCAGCTGAGCATCTGTTTCGAGTCTCCGTCCGATGTCAATGACCCGGTAGCGGAAGAACAGAAAACCGCTGGGAAATCCGTCACATCGGAGAATGGCTACAATCGTTTCCGTAAAAGCTTCACGAAAAAGATCACTCCCCACGCCCGTAAGCCCATCGACCCGTCCCTTCCCCGTGAGGAGATTATCATTCCCATGCCGGAAGGCCTTTCGTTGGAGGGAGCGACGAAGCTGGGAGAGGAAGTGAGCGAACAGTATACTGTCAGCCCCGCCCGATTCTATGTGAAACGCATCATCCGTCCTAAATACCGGCTCGCCGACGGTCGTATCATAACCGCTCCCATGCCCGTAATGGCACATCCCCACAGCAATGCCTCGGAAAGTGTACTGGCCCACATTGCTACCGCCAAATATTACGACCACCTGCCTCTGCACAGACAGCTGGATATCTTTGAGCGTGAAGGAATCCATCTGAGTCCTTCCACCGTAAGTAACTGGATGATGGCTGCCGCACAGCGTCTGGAACCAATCTATAATGAACTTCGTGAACTGGTCAAGGACAGCTATTACGTCATGGCCGATGAGACACCCCATCCCGTACTTGAAAGCGACCGGCCCGGTGCTCTTCACCGCGGGTATATGTGGAACTTCTATCTGCCCCGGTTCCATACCCCCTTCTTTGAATATCACAAGGGCCGTGGCAGCAGCGGAATAGACACACTGCTGGCAGGACAGGTCCGGGTGGTACAGAGTGACGGCTTTGCAGTATATGACAAGTTCGACACGCTACCCGGAAAGTTGCATCTGTGCTGCTGGGCACACGTCAGGCGCAACTTTGTGGAAGCGGAAGGAAATGACCCTCCCAGAGCAAGGCATGCACTTGGAAAAATAGGCGGACTGTATGCCGTGGAGGAGAAAATCAGAATGGAACATCTGGAAGGGGAGGCGGTGGTAAAGCTTCGCCGGGAAAAATCGTACCCTATTATCAAAGAACTGGAAAAATGGTGCAAGGAGGAATATGGACATACGGTCGATAAATCGCCTATTGCCAAGGGCATGTTCTATATGTACACACGCTTTGAACAACTGTCCGGATATGTCAATGACGCACAGTTCTGCATTGACAATAATCCGGTGGAGCGTTCTATAAGGCCGTTGACTTTAAACAGAAAAAATACGCTCTTCTCCGGATCACATGAGGCAGCACATGCAGCGGCAATTTTCTTTTCACTGATGGGATGCTGTAGGGAAAATAAGGTGAACCCAAAACTATGGATGCAGGACGTGCTGATTAGGGTACAGGAGAAAGAAAGAGAAGAGAAAAACGATTACACCGATTTACTGCCATTTAATTGGAAAGGATAAACAGGAAAGCTATAATAAAGTCAAAAGCCAGACATGCTTCGTCTGGCTTTTGACTTTATTATAACTTGGAGAGAAACACGCACGAGGCCGAATGCTTACGGGCAGCGCAACGATTTCTATCGGACGAAAAACTGTGTGTATCCTTGGCTTGACTATATAAGATAGCGCGTGGCAAGATTGCCATTCAAGAGGAAAAGGTCTCGCCTCGGAAATAGAAGACCGGGCGGGGGGAGTCTGGGACAAACTTACAGAGATGAAGAATTTATGAAGGATTGAAAAAAAATCCTTCATAATAAGTGGCAGTAAATCAACTTGCTAAGCCATAATGAAGGATTTGAAGGAAAAAAACGGTTAAAAACTTATTTCCTTCCCTAATTCCTTCCAGTCCAGGATACCCTTATCCAGATTATACACCTTGAATCCTTTTTTTACCAGAATGTTGGCCGCATTGCGGCTGCGTCTTCCACTTTTGCAGTAAACGGCTACGGGGCGGTCTTTTTGAAGAAGCTCCTCGATGTTTGTGCCAAACTCATTGTCCAATACATTGATATTGATGCTGCCCGGTATATGGCCTTCGGAATATTCGGCTACCGTGCGTACATCAACCAGTTGGATGGTCTTGTCCTGTATCATTTCCTCAAACTGGTCGGAGGAAAGATTCTTGAATTTGTCACTGTCTTTGCCGGTACATGCCCATAATCCTAGTGAGAATGCGCAGATGAAGAATACAAAATAGATGGTCTTTATCATAAAATGGAATGTTTTGATGTTTTTGTTTGCTAAAAATAAAAGATACGACTGGTCATACCTTCTTTGTAAGTACGGATGTTGAATACAATCTTATCGCCTTTATGCAGTTTGCCGGCGTATGCCCACAAGGGAACAGACAGATAGACTTTACGGTTGAAACCTTCGATGTCATTATTCCTGTCATGATAGAGTGTCAAGTATAATGTTTGTTCTCCGTCTTTGTTCTCCAGTTTGTTCTCAATAAAGTGATAACCGTGTTTCTGGTCTTTGACTTTGACTTGTAAAATCAGGTTCAGGTAATTCCCACCCCGCCAAATGCTTTGAATGGCTACCGGGTCGGTCTTTATCTCCTTGAATTTAGATTCGGACAAGGGAACAGGAGAAATAACCAGTTGGGTATTGTAAAGCATGGCTTCTTTTTCTGCTTCTTCCGAGTCTGTCAATGGAGCGTACATGGTAACCGTGCGGTACGTGGTGTCTGGTGCCAGTCCGTCAAGACCGGTACGTGACTGGATGCGCCACTCTGTCCCTTCATTCGTTATCAGATACCGTCCGGTTCCTGTATGGTCGGTTTTCAAGTCGATCATATCTGTCAGAACATTAGGATATACATAGTCGTCTTCACCGCACGCGCCGAGAAGCAAAGAGGTTAGAAAAGATAAAATAACGACTTTCCTCATGTTTATTATTTTCTTTTTCAGGGTGGACTGTAACATCCACCCTTTACGGTAAACGTTCTTATCCTTTTGCCGCTTTCAGGTAATTGATGAGCGGATTGGCATACATAGTCAGCAAAGCATGACGCAGGAAGGCGGTGTCTTTGTTGGGAAGATCGACTTTGGCAATCTGCTGTTCCAGATATTTTTCAAAGTGCTCTTTTTCTTCTTCTGTGTACTCGGCCGTGAAACGGTTGTCTCCCATCAAGAGGTCACACGCCACATAATTACCTGCAAACAGGCGGTAACTGCTGTGTATATGCCGGTCTATGGTTTCCGATATGGCGGTAAACAAATCACATTTCGGCAAATTGAGTTCTTTCAGTTCGTCCAGTTCATGATTCAGACAGGCGGAAGTCTGGAAATGGATGCGTCCCTTGTATCCGTAAAGGCCGGTCTGCATATTGATCAGGTCGTCTTCGGGACTTTTCTGGAAATGTTCGTCATCGCGTTTTTGCTGCAACTCTTTTGCTTTCAGGAAGTCACACGGGTCGTATTCGTAAGAAATGGCTAGCGGAACGATGTTCAGTTCTTTCAGTCTTTCGGTAACATCGCCTTCACCTGCCATGGCCATCATTTTCAATACACTGTCCTGGGTACGGTCATTGGAATCTTTGGCACGTCCCTGACGTTGCGCTATCCATAAATTCTCATGTTTTTCTTTCATGGCGAAATGCATGTAGCGCGACATCAAGGCAGATGCTTCCAGTTTCTGCCGCATGTTGAGGCCGCGTTTCACGATGAATGATTTATTGACACGTACCAGCTTATGAATCCATGGGTAGATGAGCAGGTTGTCGCCGATGGCGATTTCTACGGTTGTCATTCCGTTGTCTATCAGTAGGATAGATAGAAAAGCCGAGTCCAGAATAATATCACGATGATTGGAGATGAAAGTGTAGTTCCGGGTTAAGTCGGACAAGGCGGAACAGTCGAATGTCAGTCCGTTGGCTGTTTTTTTCACTAAATCCCATAATAGTCCGTAAAAGAACGCTTTTTGGAATTCCAGGTTTGTTTTGCATTGACGCATCTTCATGGCAAGACCTTCGAAAGGTACGCCCGGCATAACAGACTCTACCACTGTCCGGAAAGCGGGATCAGCGATTAATTCTTCATAGATTTGCGGCAACTCTTCGGGAGTGTACGGACGAATCTCGTTAAATTCAGCTGGTATGTTCATAATTTATAAAGGTTAGTCAGTGATATCACTAAAATTTATTTTCTATAATGTCAGTCATCACATCTTTTATATCCAATCCTGCTGCACGCACCTGTTGGGGAATGAAGCTGGTAGCTGTCATGCCCGGAGTGGTATTGATTTCGAGCAAGTTTACTTTTTCGCCTTCGGTAATGATATAGTCAATGCGGATAAGGCCGGAGCACCCCAGAATGTCATAAATGGCCGAAGTGAGCAGACGTACACGCTCGGCTGTATCTTCGGGCAGGCGGGCAGGTGTGATTTCCTGTGACTCGCCGTTGTATTTGGCTCCATAGTCAAAGAATTCGTTGGCACTTACCACCTCGGTGATGGGGAATACCACTTCCTTGTCCGAGGTCTTGTAACAACCGCAGGTGATTTCCGTTCCTTTCATAAAGGCTTCAATCATTACTTCGTCACTTTCCTCGAAAGCTTTTTCGATGGCGGGTTGTATATCTTCCTTAGTCTTTACTTTGGTGACACCGAAGCTGGAACCGCCGGCGTTGGGCTTGATGAAACAAGGCAGACCGATTTTGTTGATTACTTCTTCGTCTGTAATTTCAAATCTTTTACGCAGGATCAGTGATTCGGCTACGCGGATACCGAAGCCTTTCAGGTATTGGTTGCAGGTGAATTTATTGAAAGTCATGGCCGATACCAGTACGTTACAACTGGAGTAGGGGATTCCTAACAGGTCGAAGTAACCTTGCAGGATACCGTTTTCCCCCGGAGTTCCGTGGATGGTGATGTAGGCGAAGTCGAATTGTTTCTTTTCGCCGTTCTCCATGAAACTGAAGTCATTACGGTCTATCGGGGTTTTGGAGCCGTCCGGAAGGACTACTTCCCACCGATGCCCTTCCATCTCTACTATATATAGGTTATAACGCTCTTTGTCAATGAAAGAGTAAAGTCCCTGTGCACTGCGCAAGGAAACGACAAGTTCGCTGGAATCTCCTCCGGCTACTATGGCAATAGTACGTTTCATAGTTCTTCTCTGTTACTGATATAGTTTCTCCACTTGTCTATCAGGTTTGTCATATCCTCGGGCAGCGGAGAGGTGAAGAACATCTCTTCGCCTGTACGGGGATGGACAAAGCCCAGCGTCATGGCGTGTAATGCCTGGCGGGGGCAGGTCTCGAAACAGTTGTTTACGAATTGTTTGTATTTACTAAAATGAGTTCCTTTTAAAATTTCGTTTCCGCCATAACGCTCATCGTTGAACAGCGTGTGTCCGATGTGCTTCATGTGGACACGTATCTGGTGGGTGCGTCCCGTTTCAAGTACACACTCTACCAGCGTGACATAGCCCAGACGTTCCAGTACCCGATAGTGGGTGACGGCGTGCTTTCCTTGGGCGGGGTCACTCAGTACGGCCATTTGCATGCGGTCTTTGGGGTTTCGTCCTATATTCCCTTCTATGGTTCCTTCGTTATTTTCTACGACACCCCATACCAGAGCATTGTATTTACGTTTGGTGGTCTTGTTGTAGAACTGAAGTCCCAAATGAGTCTTGGCATCGGGGGTCTTGGCTACCACGAGCAGGCCTGAGGTATCTTTGTCTATACGGTGGACTAATCCCACTTGCGGATCATTAGGGTCGTATTTGGGATTGTCTTTCAGATGCCATGCTATGGCGTTGACCAGCGTGCCGTGGTAGTTTCCGCATCCCGGATGCACTACCAGTCCGGCCGGTTTGTTGACTACCATCAAATCGTTGTCCTCATAGACTATATCCAATGGAATATCTTCGGGAATGATATCATTATCATAACGTGGACGGTCCATCATCACCGTCAGCACGTCGCAAGGCTTTACTTTATAACTGCTTTTCACCGGTTTGCCGTTCGCCATGATAAGACCGGCGTCGGCAGCCTTCTGAATACGGTTGCGCGAAGAGTTGACAAGCCGTTCGAACAAATATTTGTCCACGCGCACCTGTGACTGTCCTTTGTCTACTACTACACGGAAATGTTCATACAGTTCGGCAGGGTTGTCCACTACCGGTTCCACATCATCCAGTGTGTCGTCCAGTTCATCCACATATTCTTCTTTCATCATCACTGTGTGTTAAGTTTAAAACCAGGATTCGTCTACCACCGGTTTGTCATCGTTCGCAGTTCCGGATTCATTTACCAATGCAGAATCTTCGGGCATGGTTTCATTGCCGTTGCCTACCGTGAGTGTCAGTACGGCTTCGTGAGGAACCTTTTCTCCGGCTTTCAAGTCGCGTCCTCGGTATTTTATGCTGTATACCCAGTCTTTTTCGCCGCTGATATATTCGGGTTCGGTTATTTTAAAACCTAATGCACGTAATTTGGCTTCGGCCTGGCGGAGAGAACTATTATCCATGACATCGGGAATGGCTACCTTGGGGGCGCTGTCTGCATTGACGGTCAGATAGACGGTTCTGCCCGACTTCACCTTGGAGCCACCGGCGGGATTCTGTTCCAGAATAGCACCGGGGGCTATTCCTTTTACATAGCTGGAGTCTATGACGATTGATTTTAGTGACTGCTTGTCGAGTTCATTTTCTGCGATCCGCAGATTCATTCCTTTTACATCGGGCACTACCACTGCTTCGCCGTGGCGTGTATAGCTGTCCAGCCATTGAAGGGTTCCCCAGGCTGCTGCCACAATGACCACTACCATCGCTATCAGATTGAGCCAGAAGAAGCGGTTATTCTTGAATGAAAAGAATTCTTTGAATGTTACCATATCTAACTTAATTATTTCGGGTCAAAGATACGACAATTTCATTTCTGTTCCTACATTTAGTTATGAATATCATATACTTTTTGTACCTTTGCACCCCGAAAAAACAACCTGTTTCCTGTCAGAGTAAACAAAATTGAGGTAAAAAGAAGATGAACGAGACAACAAATGAACAAGAGGTGCTGCTATTGCGCCGTAAACTAGACCTTTTATTACGTACCGGCAAGCTGCTGATGGAGAGTGCGGCAGACACTAACCGGATTGAAAGAAACATGAAGCGCGTGGCCGCTTATCTGGGCATTCCGGAAGAGAAACTGCATATTGATATCCGGTGGACGATGCTGATGGTCAATGTGAGTGACGAGAAGCACTCTTTTTCCAAATTTCAGAAATGCGAGAAACATGGCATCAATATGGAAGCCATTTCAAAAATCAGTAAACTTTCGTGGCGTGCCATTGAGCAGGATTATTCATTGGATAAATACGAGGAAGAACTGGAGAAGATTGCTCGTCAGGAGCGTAATTATACCCCCTATGTCGTGGCAATCTGTACCGGGTTTGCCTGTGGAGGGTTCTGCAAGCTGTTTGGTGGTGACTGGATTGCTTTTCTGATTACGGCTATTTGTACTTTTGTGGGGTTCCGTACCCGTGCCCGTTGCATTGAGTTCGGTATCAATGTATATATGAGTATTGCGATCTCTGCATTTTTATGTACTTGTCTGGCTTATGCGTTTTCTTTTTCAGGTTTATCTTCCACTCCGTATCATCCGTTGCTGGCCTGTACCTTATATATAGTTCCCGGTGTGCCGCTGATAAATTTTGTGGACGATATGATTGACAATCACTTGTTGGTAGGTATTACACGTGCAGCCAACACGGTAATGATGGTAGGAGGCATGGCGTTTGGTATCGCTTTTGCCTTGAGGCTGCTGGTGATGAGTGATGTGACTATCGACCAGAAGTTCAGTGAACTGAGCATGGTGCCGCACGATGCTTATTGGGTATATGCTGTTGCGGCTGCTATTGCGGCTATGGGATTCGCCACTATATTTAATGTGCAGAGACGTTTGTTGTGGGTGGTGGCTGTAGGTGGAATAATTGCAGTATGTACCCGTAACTTTGTAAACTTTGAATTAGGATATGGTCCGGTGATCGGTTCGTTTATGGGAAGCTTTGTTGTGAGTTTGATAGCTGTCAAAGCCGTTCATTGGTTTCATGTTCCTAATCATGTGCTGACTATTCCTTCTGTCATTCCGATGGTTCCCGGTGTCTTGATGTATCGTTCGTTGCTGGCGCTTATCAATATGCGTGGAGTGGTAGGAGAAGTGACACTTGCTTTTTCCAATGGTATTAACTCGGCGCTTATCATTTTCTGTATAGCCTTGGGGGTAGCTGTTCCTAATATTTTTGCCCGGCGTTACATAGCCAAGGACCGCCAGCGTTTTCTTACACAGATGTTGGCGGAACGCAGAGCTCGTGGTAAATTTATAGAGTGGTAGCTGGTGTATGTAAGCAGTATTCATTAAAACTTGATAGACAAAGAAAAAGGATTTTCCATGCAGGAAAATCCTTTTTCTTTGTCTATCAAGTTTACTCTATTAATTTCTGGGTAAGGCTTCTTTTACTACCATTGGACGACCGGCATATTCTACGCCGTTCAACTGTTTGATAGCGTTTGAAGCTTCTGAAGTTTCCGGCATTTCGACAAAGGCGAAACCTTTTGATCTTCTTGTATCACGGTCAATGATTAACTTGACTGAGCCTACTGTTCCATACTCTTCCATAACTTCTCTCAAATCTACTTCCTTAACGTTGTAGCTAAGGTTTCCAACATACATATTCATAACTGTCAATATAAAAAATTAATAATCTAACAACGAAATTTCAAGAAGCTCTAAATCAGGAATGAATATACTCAATGTGGATAACTGAGAAGATACATGATGAGAATAAAACTAGAATAAATCTCTAATTGTTTGTTGGACAAAGTAAACTCTTTCATTTGGATAATGCACTATATCTCTGCTTTTATTCCATATTATATATCATTTATTATTATAAATGGTCGGAAATTAACATAACATGGAATGAAAACAGGGTTTTATAGGGTTATTGAGTGTTGACAGGCGGTTTCTCTCTGTATTGGGTAGGGGAACAACCTGTATGCTGTTTGAATACAGTGCTGAAATATCTGGCGGTCGAGAATCCTGTCTTATCTGCTATGTCATTGACACTGAGTTCTGTATGGAGAATAAGCCAGATAGCTCTCTCCATACGTATTTTGGTTATATAGTCGTTGGCTCCCATATCTGTCAATGCTTTCAGCTTATTGTATAAAGAAGCTCTGCTGATTCCTATTTTGTTGCAAATGAATGGAATACCCAACTGTTCGTTATCCAGATGTTCTGTGATTATCTGATTCAGGCGATTTAAAAATTCTTCATCGGCCGAACTGAAGGTTCCTTCTTCGGGTGGCGGCAGAGGACCGATGTCTGTATAGCGGGTACGCATCCGTTCCCGGTTATGCAGTTGGCTACAGACAATTGCATACAGCATACTTACTTCAAAAGGTTTTGTGATGTAGGCGTCTGCTCCGTTTTTATAACCATATAGTTGGCTTTCTTCGTCATTACGTGCAGTGAGCAGGATAACCGGGATATGGCTTATTTCCAAATCTTCTTTTATTTGTTTACATAGCTCATAGCCGTTCATATGGGGCATTTGGATATCGCTTACAACTATATGAGGACGTTTTTCCCGGCAAAGACGCAATGCTTCCTCTCCATCGGCTGCTACCCATATTGTCTTAAACCGGTCTTTCAGGGCTGTTGCCAGATAATCGGTCAGGTCTTTGTTGTCATCTACTATTAATAAGGTATGGCTTTGGGCTGTTTTATTTTCTTCCTGTTGTTCGGGAATGCTTTCTGTTTCTTGCGTGGGTGCCAAAAGTGTATTCAGATATTCTTGTGGGTGCAGCGTGATATTTCCCGGTTCGGTATTTAATGGAAGTTCGAACCAGAAAGTAGCTCCCGGACTTCCGAAATTCTTGTTGTCGTAGGCTCCAATGTTGCCTCCGTGTTGTTCGACCAGTATTTTAGAATAGGACAATCCGATTCCTGTGCCGGGACGACTGTTGTTGCCTTGGTAAAAGCGGACAAAGAGATTGTTGGTATCCACATCTTTCAGTCCCGGACCTTGGTCGGAAATGGATATGCGTACTCTTGTCCTGTCTTCCGACAAACGGGTTGAAATGCTGATTGTACTCTCATCGGGAGTATATTTCAATGCGTTAATTAATAGGTTGGTCAGGATAGTGGTACATTTTTCTTTGTCGAAGCACAAGGTTTGAATCTCCGGCTCAGGTTGATAGACGAGTGTGATGCCTCTGACGGAGGCTTCCGGTTTAAAATCGGAAATCAGTTGCTCCGCCCATTCATCCAATTGTATGCTCTGGATATGGAGTGTGCTTTGTCCTACTTCCATTTTGCGAACATTCAGAACAGTATTCAGAATGTTCTTCATCCGTTCAGATTGTTTACAGATGCTTTGGATCAACGGATAATTTTCGTTGTCGGCGGTAAGTTTGTCCATTAGTTGTTTCAAGGGTGCATGTATCAAGGTCAGTGGAGTCCGAAGCTCATGGCTGATGTTGATGAGAAAGCGTACTTTTTCTTCGTATACCTGCTGTTCATGTTCTTTCATTGCCCACTTTAGCTTGGTTTCTTTGTTGCGCAATATCAGGATGAAAGTGAGGATGACACTGATGAAGATAAAAAGGGTGCAACTTAGGATGAACCAGCCGGATTTATACCAGGGAGGCAGTACTGTCAGGGTAAGAATATCATAGTCTGCTGTCCAGTCACCGTTGCGGGTACTACAGGCGGCTTTTATGTGATAACTGCCTGTTGGCAGACTGCTTAAGTTTATTTCCGGTAAATAAGAATAGATGTTTTGTCCGTTCAGTCCTGTAATGGTGTATCTATACATGGGTTTGCGGAAAATATCCTTATCACGGGTGATGATTTTGATGATGATCGGTTTACTTTTTTCATTGACACTGAGTTGGTGGTCGTTTGATATCCGGTCGTAGACACGTTCTCCGCCCACTAGGATGTCGGCCAGTTGAAGAGTGGGGAGAAGTGCGGGTTCGTCAGGTAAGTGCCGGTTGATATGTAGCAAGCCGTTTACACCTCCCATATAGACATCTCCGGATGAAGAGAGCAACCGGGGTTTCTCCAGATATTCGTTTTGTACCACTCCGTCCGGTTCACCGAATAAGATGAACTTCTTTTCTTTAATCAGATATGCGAATAATTTTTCTTCCGTTCCTATCCATACACGTCCTTGCCGGTCACAAATGAGCGAGCTTATTTCATTAATCAGGGTATTGGGGACAAGGGTATATTGCTTTGTACCCGGATTATAATAACTTAAACCATGGTTACTGCCTATCCATAGCAATCCGTTCTCGTCTTGTGAAACAGAATTGAACACGGTGTCTGTTTGACAGGTAAATATAAGTTCCAGTTCGTTGAGGCTGGAGTTGATTTGATAGATATGTTCCAAATCGTGCAGATAGCAATCCTCTCCTGTGCTGTTTATGGGTAACAATGTACCGACAATATCAGTGATGCCTTTTCCCTTGGTGATGGGAATGAATTGCTTTTTACCAATATGGTATTTATAAGGTATTTCGGATAACATCAAAATGGTTTCAGGAGTATTTTGATATACATTGACTGTTTTTCCCCGATGGCATAAAATATCATTAATGCTGTCGTTGATAATGACAAGCGGCTGATATCGGTGGGTTTCTTTATGAAAGATAAACAGGCCTTGGCTGAATAGCGAAACCAGCAGATGGTCTTTGTCCATGCCGGTGATGGAAGCCACCTTTTCTTCCCAGGTAGAAAGTATGTGATGAAACTTTCCGGTGGCCGGGTCGAAGAGGTTGATGCCCCCTCCGTCTGTTCCGATCCATATTTGATTGTCATGGTCCTGATAAATGGATAGGATTGTTTTCTCACTCAGTCCGTAATTCTGTCCCGGCAGTACGTCTTGATAGGTTTTCATTCCTACCTCTTTAATATTGATTAATCCGTTACGTACACTTCCTGCCCACATATTGTCGCTTTTGTCGTTATATAGACAAAGAATAGAGTTGGCAGGCAAGGAGTAACGATCTCCCGGAATGTACCTCAATGTCGATATCTTGCCGGTCTGCGGATTGAGAATATGGATTCCTCCTCCGTCTGTACCCATCCATATTTGTCCGTTATGCTCTTCTAATGATAGCACTACATTGGTTTTGAGGGGAGAGTTTTGTGTATGATAGGTCTGTAATTGTTTTCCATTGCGGTCATAACAGCTTACTCCCTGATTGTAATGAGCTACCCATACATTCCCTTTTTTATCAATCAACAGTGAGATAATCTGTTCACTGTTGAAGGGAACAGGACGGGTGTTGCCCGTAGCGATATCAATAAACAGAGCTTTTGCCCATCGGTTGGTGGCCAGGAGAGTGCGGGAATCCCATTGGTAAAGATTGGAAATATGATACTTGCCGTTCGGCTTCAACGTATGGAACAGGTTGATAATATGGTCTTCATAGTTGTATTTGTATAGACTGCCTCTTCCCCCGAAGATTACTCCGTCCTCCCATAGGCAAAGAGAACTGGCTATTACCGGATTGTTGTCTTTATCCCGCACAAGGGTAAACTTGTCTTCTTTTTCATTGTAGCGGAATACTCCCTTTTCTGTGATGGCCCAAATGGTATGTTCTTCATCTTCCAAAATATGTGTGACATTACCGCGCAGATATCTTCGCTGTTCGTAACCGTCGAATCGTCCGATTCCTGAGCGTGTCCCTATCCAGACATATCCTTTTTCCTGACTGACTTCCATACAGCGTACCATGGAGGAAAGTCCGTTTTGAGAGGGGATTTGTTGGAAAAAGTACTGTTTGGCTTCTGATATAGAATGCAGTAGAGTGAATAGAAGGAGCAAGGACAGGATTCGTATGTTGTGGGCAGATGTTTTCATTGCTTACTCAAGGTTTGGGAACAAAAATAGTTGATTGTCTTGAATAACACAACAAAATGACGTATGAATAATGCGGACAACCGATAAAAAGTCTCTTTTTGGCTGATTAATTCCTGTCTGCTCCTTCGTTTCCTTTTATTTTGCTATAGCATCGTAAACAGCTTTTGCCATCACTTTCGCTCCTTCTTCATTGGGATGGATATGGTCGGGGAATAATTCCGGCATTCCATCCATTGCGCTGTGAAGGTCAATGACAGGCAGCTTGTTTTTCTTGGCAACCTTCTTAATCATAGGTATAATCTCTTTTGAGATGATATCATCATTAATGCTTTCTCCGGTAAGATATGCCTTTGAAGGATAGCAT
>ERZ772819.2576-NODE-2576-length-13515-cov-6.086776_pt1 | contig 13515 bp, 9 predicted proteins | sample MGYA00580860_ERZ772819 | MGnify/ENA primary metagenome ERZ772819 (study PRJEB29015, sample SAMEA2737683) | human gut metagenome | biome: human gut; feature: human-associated habitat; material: faeces | place: China | collected 2012 ...
CCAGACCCGGATGGGCGGGAAGTGCTTCACGGCATCGAGTTTCGCCAGGTCGAGCCCGCCATGCCGTTGCGGACCCCGCACCCGAGGTATTCGGCGGCGTATTCGGCCAGGGGGGCCAGTTCGCGGTCGGCGGAGATTGTCGTTCCGGGACCGAACGTGAAGATCGCTTCGCGGGGCGTCGTCTTTTCCGGGGCGGGTTGCGCCGCGGCGGTGCACAGGCCGCAAAGGGCTGTTGTCAAGAGGATCAGAAGTCGTAATTTCATGCGACGTGAGGATTTTGTTTCCCGCAAAGTTACTTTTTTTCCGCCGAATGTGCTACCTTTGCCGGAGTAAAACCACGGTTTTAGCGGGCGGACGGCGGCGAATCACGGACAGATTCCGCTTCTGCGCCCGGTGTGAAAAAATAATTTGCGACATGGAAGATAAACGTCTGAAGGCCACGGCCCGTCTTTTGGAGGTGATGAACACCCTGCGCCGCGAGTGCCCCTGGGACCGCGAGCAGACATTCGACTCGCTGCGCAGCAACACCATCGAGGAGACTTACGAACTGGCCGATGCCATCACCGACCACAATATGGAGGGCATCAAGGAGGAGTTGGGCGACCTGCTGCTGCACGTGGTGTTCTATTCGAAACTGGGCGAGGAAGAGGGCGCGTTCGATTTCGGCGACGTGGCCGACGCGCTGTGCGACAAGCTGATCTACCGCCACCCTCACGTCTACGGCGACATTCACGCCAACACGCCCGACCAGGTCAAGGAGAACTGGGAGGCGCTGAAACTCCGCAAGAAGAACCGCCGGAGCGGCACGCTGGGCGGTGTTCCGCGCTCGCTCCCGGCGATGGTCAAGGCCTACCGCATGGGCGAAAAGGCCGCCGGGGCGGGTTTCGACTGGGAGCAGAAGGAGGATGTCTGGGACAAGGTCCGCGAGGAGCTGGGCGAAGTGGAAGCCGAGATGAAATCGGGCAGCAAGACCGACCTCGAAGGCGAATTCGGCGACCTGCTGTTCGCGCTCGTCAACGCCTGCCGCCTCTACGGCGTGGACCCCGAATCGGCGCTGGAACGCACGAACAAGAAGTTCATCCAACGCTTCAATTACATGGAGGAACGCGCTGCGGCAAAAGGATATACGCTTCACGAGATGTCGCTCGGCGCGATGGAGGAGCTGTGGCAGGAAGCCAAGAGAAATTAAGAATTAAAAATCAGAAATTCAGATATGGCGCTTATACGAAAAGTCCGCGGGCATGAGCCTGTGATCGGAGAGAACACCTTTCTGGCCGAAACGGCCGTCATTCTGGGCGACGTGACCATCGGCCGCGACTGCTCGATCTGGTACAACGCCGTGCTGCGAGGCGACGTGAACCGGATCGTCATCGGCGACCGCACGAACATCCAGGACGGCGTGGTGCTCCACACCATCTACGACAAGGCGAAGCACCCTTCGCAGACGATCATCGGCAACGACGTCTCGGTGGGCCACAACGCCATCATCCACGGCGCGGTGATCGGCGACAACTGCCTGATCGGCATGGGCGCCACCCTTCTGGACAACGCCCGCATCCCCTCGGGGTGCATCATCGCGGCCAACGCGCTGGTGCTCTCGAACGCGCAGCTGGAACCCAACTCGGTCTATGCGGGCGTCCCGGCCAAAAAGGTCAAGGAGGTGACTGCGGAGCAGCGCGAGGAGATCATCCGCCGCACGGCCCACGACTATATGCTGTACGCCTCCTGGTACGGCGAGCCGGAAGAGTGACCGGTTTCCGTGCGGCACGGCAGGACGCGGCCGGAAACCGCGTTCGCAGGCCCGTCCCGCTCCGGATCCTCCCCGGAAGAGACCCGAGCCGCCGTAGGCGGCGGCTACGACCGCCCGAAGCGAAATCCGGTAATTTTTAGTTAGAGCGATAACTACCCTATATGAAACTGCAATCGAAATACGCCGATCTGGTGCTCAACCTGTTGGTTGCCGTGGCGATCAGCCTGGTGGTCAATTTCTCCTACGTGCTGCTGATGCTCGTGGACCTGAACAGCGACAGCCAGCCCCGCCCTTCCGACCAGAGAGCCGTCGAACGGCCCGACGAGGGCGTGCTTTCGGTCCACCCCGACGGCTACGGGTATCTGGTTTACGAGAACGGCGACAGCGTCTACGTGCCCACGCGGCGCATGCGGTGGCTGGAGATCGCGCCCGGCGACCGGATCGTCGCGGACCTGATGCCGCCGCGCTCCGAGAAGGCGCATCCGATGCTGGCGGAAATCCGCACGCGCAACGGCGCGGAGTTCGATTACAGCAAACTTTACAACGGGCCTTCGAAGATGACGGAACTGCTCCTGCAACTGTTCTACTACCTCGTCGTGTCGTTCGTCATGCTCTCGATCCTCACCTCCGTCAGGCGCAACTACTCCATGTCGCGCTTCGTGCGCCGCTGCCTGTGGTGCTGCGTTGCGGCGGCTGCGCTCTACTGCGTGGCTCCCGTCACGGAGTGGCACACGGGGCGCATCGGGCTGAACTTTATGAGCGGGCGGATGTTCGACTACATGCTGCTGCTCAAATGCTCGTTCGCCGTGGTGGCGTCGATGCTCTATGGGCGCATCTACGTGCTGATTTCCCAGCGGCAGGCCGTCGTCGTCGAGAACGAGCGGCTCAAGAACGAAAACCTCACCACGCGTTACAACATGCTCGTCGGGCAGATCAACCCCCATTTCTTCTTCAACTCGCTCAACTCGCTGGCGATGCTCGTGCGCGAGAAGCACGACCAGAAGGCCCTGACCTACATCGACCAGCTTTCGTACACGTTCCGCTACATCATCCAGAACGGCCAGAGCATGCTGATGACCCTCGATGAGGAGCTGAAATTCCTGGAGGCTTACAGCTACCTTTTCAAGATACGCTACGCCGACAAGCTCTTTTTCGACATCGACGTCGACGAGAAATACCTCGGGTGGAAACTCCCGGCCTTCTCGCTGCAACCGCTGATCGACAACGCCGTCAAGCACAATTCGATCACCCGCACCAAGCCGTTCCACATCTCGGTCCGCACCGAAGAGGGCCTGCTCGTGGTGTCGAACCCCAAGGTTCCCAAACTCGAACCCGAACCTTCGACCGGCATCGGGCTGGAGAACCTGCGCAACCGCTGGAATCTGATCACGGGCAGCGACATCGAAATCGTCGACGACGGCGCCACCTTCTCCGTGCGCATGCCGCTGCAAAATCCCTCCGTATGATGAAAGCCCTGATTATTGAAGACGAAACCGCCGCCGCGCGCAACCTCGCGGCGATTCTGCGGCAGACGGCTCCCGACGTGGAGATCGTGGCGACGCTCGAGAGCGTCGAGGAGAGCGTCGAATGGCTCCGTTCGAATCCCCACCCCGACCTGCTGTTCATGGACATCCACCTGGCCGACGGCGATTCGTTCCGCATCTTCGACGCCGTGGAGATCGCAGCCCCGGTGATCTTCACGACGGCCTACGACCAGTATGCACTCGAAGCTTTCAAGGTCAACAGCATCGACTACCTGCTCAAGCCGCTCAACGCTTCGGATGTCGGCCGTGCGCTGGCCAAGCTGCACCGCCTCACGTCGGTCGAGCGCAGCGATTACGGCTCGCGGGTCCGCACGCTGGCCGCCAGCCGCCGCGAGGAGGTTTTCCTGGTGCATGTGCGCGACAAAATCATCCCGCTGCACCGCAGCAGGATCGCCTACTGCTACACGTCGAACGAGAAGGTCACGGCCTACGGTTTCGACGGCGCGGCCTACCCGCTGGACAAAACCCTCGAAGCGTTGCAGGGACTGCTTCCCGAGTCCGAATTCTTCCGGGCCAACCGCCAGTTCATCGTCGCGCGGCAGGCCGTGAAGGAGATCGCCGTGTGGTTCGGGAGCCGTCTCACGCTGCACCTCACTGTCGAAACGCCCGAGCGGATTGTCATTTCCAAAGCCCGCGTTCCCGAATTCAAGGCGTGGCTGCGGTCGCTTCACCCTGTCGAATAGGCGGTTGACCCCGCCGTTCTGCCGTTTTACCCGGGGCCTGGCTCCGGGTTTTCGTTTTGGCGTTACCTTTGCATCAGGAACTCCGGGAAACCGGATTGCCGGAAAACAAAAAAAGTGATGCACAACCAAATTCGAAAAATTATGAAAAAGAGGATTTTTGCAGTTGCCGTAGCCCTCTGCCTGATGGCGGGAACGGGCGCTTTCGCACAGGAGGCCAAGCCGGCCGCCGCTCCCAAGGAGCGTCCGACCGTGGAACAGATGGCGCAGCGCATGACCGAACGCATGCAGAAGGAGCTGAAGCTCACCGATGCGCAGGCCAAGGAGGTTTACAACCTGAATTTCCAGCAGATCAAGGAGATGCAGGCCATGCGCGAGAAGATGCGGGAGGCGCGCAAGGCCGAGGCCGAAAAGATGAAGTCGATCCTGACGACCGAACAGTTCGTGCAGTGGTCGCAGATGCAGGCTCCGCGGCCCGGCCAGCGCGGTCATGGTCCCCAGATGATGAAAAAAGGCGACCGTCGCGGAGGCGGCAAGGAGTGCTGTGACAAGCCCTGTCCGAAGAAGGACAAGAAGGGAAAGGAGTGAGGTTAGGTCTCTTGAGGCTTGTTACGGCCGGGGCGTCGGTTTGGTCGACTGACGCCCTTTTTTTGCCGATTCGCCCCGTGCGGGGCGCAAAACAAGCATAAAAAGAATTAACTTTACGCCCGTTTTCAACGCCGCCCGGGCTTAAGAAGCCCGATTTACGGGCGGATGGGACGGGAAACGCTATCGGGCCGGTTCTGCGCCGGGCTTAAGAAGCCCGACTTACGGGCGGATGGGACGGGAAACGCTATCGGGCCGGTTCTGCGCCCGGGTTTGAGAAGCCCGCTTCATGGGCGGGCGGAGCGGACGCGCGTTTTCAGCCGGTTCGCCGCCGAAAAAGAGATACACACAAACAGAAGATATGAAACGAACACTACTGACTACCCTGCTGACGCTTTTCGCCGCCGCGGCATTCGCCCAGAGGGGCGGCGTCACAGCCACGGTCGTCGACGCCGACACCGGGGAGAGCGTCGTCGGAGCGGTGCTGACGCTCACGCCTGTGAAAACCCCGGAGAAGAAACAGTATTTCACCTCGGCCTTCAAGGGCGCGGTGTCTATTCCGTCGCTCGCCTACGGCGAATATTCGCTTTCGGGGGCTTTCCTGGGCTACAACAACCTCGACACGACCTTCCGGGTCTCGGCTTCGAAGGTCAGCCTCGGACTGCTGAAACTCAAGCCGGGCGTGCAGATCGAAACGGTCGTCAAGGAGGCCAAGGCGCTGCGCACCTCGCAGAAGGGCGACACGGTGAGCTACAATGCCGGAGCGTTCAAGGTCGTGGCCGACGCCGATGTCGAAGGGCTGCTGAAGAAGATGCCCGGCATCACCGTCACCGACGGCACGGTCGAGGCGCAGGGCGAGACGGTCAAGAAGGTCTTCGTCGACGGCAAGGAGTTCTTCGGCGAGGATGTCACCACGGCCATCAAGTCGCTTCCGGCCGAGGCCGTCGACCGCGTGGAGGTCTACAACAAACTCTCCGACGCGGCCGAATTTTCGGGCATGGACGACGGCGAGGGCTACAAGGCGCTCAATATCGTCACCCGTCCGGGCATGCGGCAGGGCCAGTTCGGCAAGCTCTACGCCGGATTCGGCTACGACGCCGACACCAAGACCGAAGACAAGTTCAAATACATCGCCGGCGGCAATGCCAACGTGTTCAGCGGCGACAGCCGTATTTCATTCATCGGCCTGTTCAACAACGTCAACCAGCAGAATTTCTCGTTCGAGGACATTCTGGGCGTCTCGGGCGGCGGTGGCGGACGTCGCGGCGGCATGGGCAATTACATGGTGCGCCCGCAGAGCGGCGTGGCGTCGGTCAACGCCATCGGCGTCAACTACTCCGATACGTGGGGCAAGCGCAATCAGGTGACGTTCCAGGGCAGCTATTTCTTCAACAACACCAATACCGAGAACCGTTCGACGGTGGAGAAATGGTACGAGGCTCCGATGATCCCCGATACGCTGTCGACCAACGGCTATTCCGACACGAAGGGCTACAACCACCGGTTCAACGCCCGTCTGGAGTGGAAGATCTCCGAGAACCAGAACCTGATGATCCGCCCGCGCTTCAGCTACCAGTCCAACGATCCGTGGAGCCGCACGACCGGATGGCAGTACGGCGCACCCGCCGACGGCGGCAGCGGTTACAGCCGCACGGACAACTTCAGCGACGCCCTGCGCCACGGCTACAACGTCGGGACGAGCGCCGTCTACCGGGCCAAGCTGGGCAAGAACGGCCGCACGATCACCCTCGACGGATCGTTCAGCTACTCGGACAACACGAACAATTCGAACTCGTGGTCGAACATCCTCGCAACCCAGCCCGACCGGCCGGCGGTCGACCCGGAGACCGGCGTCTGGGACCCGGCGAACTACACCGAACTGCGTTACCTGCGCAACCTGGCGCCGTCGTCGTCGTACAGTCTGCGGGGCAGTTTCACCTACACCGAGCCGGTGGCCAAATACGCGCAGTTGAGCTTCCAGTACCGTGTGTCCTATAACTCGCAGGAGCGCGACAAGCGTTCCTATATCACGGGCGACGATTTCTCGACCGCCGGACTTACCCCCGACCGTTCGCTGTCGAACTCCTACGAGAGCGGCTACCTGACGCAGAGCGTGGGGCCCGGATTCCGTTTTTCGAAAGAGCGCAACACGTTCATCGCCAACGTCTACTACCAGCGTTCGGCCCTCGACGGACAGATCGTGCGCGACGATGCCGAGAAGATCAAGCACGCCTACAACAACGTGACCTATTTTATGATGGGCCAGCTGAACATCAACCGCGAGAACTCGCTGCGGCTCTTCGTCTCGTCCTACACCGACAGCCCGTCGATCACCGACCTGCAAAGCGTTTACGACGTATCGGACGCCCAAAACATCAGCCACGGTAATCCGAACCTGAAGCCGACCTACTCGCACCGGGTGAATTTCCACTACACCAACTCCAACGTCGAAAAGGGCCGGACCTTCATGTGGATGTTCTCGATGAACACGACGCTGGATTACACGGCCCAGCATCTGGTGCAAAGACCCGGTGACATCACCATCGACGGACAGGCCTATTCGCCCAATTTCTACTCGACGACCGAGAATCTCGACGGTTACTGGCAGTTGCGGACGCACTTGAGCTACGGCCTGCCGATCGGGTTCCTCAAATCGAATTTCAACGTCATGGCGGGCGTCATCTACACCAAGACCCCCAGCATGCTGGGCGGCACGGTGGACGCGGCGACGGGTATGATTTCGGGCGGCGAGCGCAACGACACCAAGAATATGGGATACGACTTCCGGGCCGTGCTGGGCAGCAACATTTCGGAGAACGTCGACTTCACCCTCTCGTGGAACGGCACCTACAACGAGGCCACCAACTCGCTGAACGCGGACAAGTCGAAGAACCGCTATTTCAACCACACGGCGCAGGGCAACCTGAAGGTGGTCTTCCCGCTGGGCTTCACCTTCACGGCGAGCGCGGCCTACTCGCAGTATATCGGCTTCACGAACGATTACTCGGAGGATTACCTCCTGTGCAACGTCTGGCTGGGCAAGAAGGTCTTCAGGAACAAGCGCGGCGAAGTGATGGTCGGCGTCAACGACCTCTTCAACCAGAACCGGGCCTTCTCGCGCTCGACGGGTTCGGGCTACACGCAGAACTCGACCAACAGCGTCATCGGCCGCTACTATATGGTGCAGTTCAACTACAACCTGCGCCGTTTCGGCAAGAAGGGTTCGCGCAATATAAAGGATTACGACGGTGTCGAGTCCTCCTCCGGTTCCCGCCGCATGGGACCCGGCGGGCCGGGCGGACCTCCTCCGGGGATGTTCCACGGACCGCGGTAAACCGGTCCCGGGCCGGATTGAGCAGGTTGACGAGAGCGATCTCCGTCAACCTGCTTTTTTTCAGGTCTCCGGCAGCGGAAATGGAATCTTTATAAATTGCAGATTTTTTTTTAAATTTTCGGTAAAATGCTTGTATATACTAAAAATTTTATCGATATTTGTATGTGACTGTATCTCCGCATGATGGCCTTTCGCGGTTGTTTTCCGCCAAATCGCTCTGGGCGAACAACATATGTGCTAACAGATTAAATGATGATGCCATGGAGAAAACAAGTACAATGAAACAGGCGGGGACCTCCGTATTGGTTGCCCTTGCTTTGATTTGTGTCGTTTCGTGTGCGAAAATCGACGACGAATCGTCCGCCGTCGCACCGGAACAGCCCGCTCGGCCTACCGTGCTCTTGCCGACGCGCAGTTATGAAGAGGCCCTTTCCCTTGCCCGGAAGAGCATCGCCCTTGTCGACCGGGGCCAGACCCGCTCGGCCACAGCCCGTTCGATCCGCAGCGAACGCGGCCAATGCGTCACTACCCCGTCCACGCGCAGTGGCGCCGGGAGCGACACTTTGATGTATGTTTTCAATTTTGAGAACAACGACGGATTTTCGGTCATTGCCGCCAACCGCGCCGTCGATCCCGTGCTGGCTGTCGCCGAAAAGGGAAACTACACCTACGGCGAGCCGACCGGCGTGGAGAATTTCGATTTCTATATGGACGCCATGGCGCAAAGTCTGGCCGTGATAAAGCCGCCGAAGTTCGACACGATACGCACTACGCCTAAATTCAAGACGGTGGAGGTCAATGAATCCCGGTCCTGCGACCCGCTTATTCCGGTCAGATGGGGGCAGGAATCTCCCTACGGAGACTATTGCAGCAATGGGTATTCCGGCTGCGTGGCGACAGCCATTGCACAGATTATGGCCTATTACCGTTTCCCGGCTTCGATCACGACGACCTACACCGATGCTCCGCATGCGGGAGAAACGATCGCTTTGAACTGGACTTCGATGATAAGTTATCCATACGTATACCAAGTGCCCGCACTGATGCGGGAAATCGGACAACGGGTCGGGATGAGATATTATCCAGAATATGAGAATGATAAAAGGACAGGAAGTGGTGCTGCTTCATCTAATGTGCCCAGTTGTATGATCTCTTTTGGCTATAGTTGCGCTTCGGGCCTTGCAAGCTATGAGATAGCTTCAATTAGAACCAATCTGGACGAAACACACCCCGTTTATGTAAGGGCGAATGATATTTCAGAAGGAGGCCACGCATGGATTGCCGATGGATATATCTATTCGCGTATCGGTACGGAATATTACGAAGAGAGGCTGGTAGATAACGATGAACCCGGTCTGATTCCTCACTATGAATATGTGCTGACAAGTTCCACCGTTCAGACAACCAATCTGGTCCATTATAATTGGGGCTGGGATGGCAGTTGTGATGGCTATTTTGCTCCTGGAAATGGAGTCGCTTCTGGCAATGGATATATCTTCGATGGATTGCAGATGATAACATCGATCCGTTTACCCCGTATTGATAGTAATTTAAATCATGATTTCTTATGAAAAAGTTGATAACAATTTTAGTCCTGTCGTCGGCGATGCTGTCGGCATGCGAAGGTGATCCCGAGTTTGTTCCTAAAACTTCGGTGGAGGCGAAAATCCACGAACTGATGATCGGTTACGATGGAAAAATCGATATGACCGTATTCATAGCGGACGCACAGCGGGGTGTCTGGCTGATTGACGACATCGATATAACCTATACGAATGGAAAAACCGAGAGTGGCGTTATGGACGGAGCGGCTCTCATGAATAGCATGATGCTTCTTCCCACTGGTATATGCCGTACATTCTTTACGCTTATGCATATTCCCGGCCCGACGGTATATTCGGAAGGCAATCAATGGAGTGTCAGCGGTGAAATGAAGAATACATTGGCCCTTTATAATCCCGGGATCGAAGAGAGTGCGAAGACCGCCAACTATGATCAGTATGCCGCCCGGACGACGCTCGAACTGCTCTATTATAAGGACGGCGTATTCGTGATGAAAGGCCGGCAACCCTTTGCATACATGGGTGGACAGACTTCGAAGGGCGTTTACGAGGATTACTGCCGGGTTGTCGGGCATATCGCCACCGACAAGGCGACGGTGGATAGATACCTGTCGTATATCTCCTACGAGCAGTATAAGGAGGAAAATCCCGATAAATTTTAGACTGCCGTTTACTCACAAAAGAGACGCCGGACCAAAATCCGGCGTCTCTTTTTGCGTGTGTACGGAGCCGTTAGCGCCCTTCGTCCCCGTTTTCCTTCCGGGCGGGATGTTCCCGTTGTTCGCGGCCGATCACCTGGTGAATGCCGATGCAGGCCAGCCCTCCGTAAACGACCGTGAGGATGATGAGCCACTTGATTTCGGCGAAAACCTCGGGGATCGAGGCCCCCATGGTCTGGATACGGATGAAGCCGTTGACGCCGTGGCTGCTCGGGAACAGCTGTCCGAGGTTGAACAGCCAGTCGGGAATGCCCTGGCGCGGGTACGACACGCCGCTGAGCATCAGCACCGGGATCGAGGTCCACAGCAACAGCAGCAGCGAGTTTTCGCGGTAGCGGAACAGCGTCGAAACGGCGATGCCCATGGCGATGCAGGCCGCCAGATATGCCGCCATGAAGAGCATGACGGCTCCCGTCGCGCCGTTCATCGGGAAGTGGAACAGCCGGTAGTGCAGGCCGAGGATATAGGTGCAGGTCACGGCGTAGATCAGCGCGTAGACCAGTCCGCGTCCCAGGACGATGGGCAGCGTCGACATCCGCCGCCGCCCTGCGGGGCAGAGTTTGCGGTAAAGTCCGAATTCGCGCCACGTGCCGCCGATCATGCCGATGCCGATCAGCATCGTCTGCTGGATGATGACCATGATGATCGCCGGCATGACGAACGTGCCGTAGCCCAGATAGGGGTTGAACAGGTTGTGCGACTGGTAGATCACGGGTTGGGTGGTGGCCTGCGCCTGCGGGATGTTGGCCCCCTTGGCGATCAGGCGCTGGAATTCGACCATCGCCCCCGTCTTGCCGATCGAGGTCACGACCTCCTGGAAAACCTGGCGGTACATCAGGAAGTAGCTGGCGTCGGCGTAAATCGCCACGTTGGCCTGCTCGCCGCCGTAGAGTTTCTCCTCGTAGTCCGACGGAATGTAGACCACGCCGTAGATTTTGCGGCCGTAGAACAGCTCTTTGGCCTCTTCCATCGAGGTCGGATTGTAGACCACATAGGTGTTCGGCCCGGCGTTGAAGGTGTCGATCAGACTGCGGCTGGTCGGCGTGCGGCATTCGTCCACCACGCCGATCGGCACGTTGCGGAGCACCTGCGATCCGTAGGCCAGCGAGTAGGCCGTGGCGTAGATGATCAGGGCGAAAATCAGAATCAGCATCACGCCACCGTCCTTGAAGATCGTCCGGAACTCGTTGCGGACGACCGATCCGAGCTGTTTCCAGTAAGAGGCTGTTTGTTTCGTAAATCGGTTCATATCACAATCTCCCCCAGAATTTTTCCTCCGTGCAGACCCTTTTCAGGCGCGGCAGGCACAGGAGCGGTAAAACGATGAACAGCGACATGTAGCAGAGGTCGGGCAGCGAGTAGACCCACGGCGTGCCGCGGAGCATCTGGTCGACGAAAATATCGGTGTAGAAGGTGAACGGGAAGATCTTGCTCACCCACTGCATCGGCTCCCACATGGCCATGATCGGGAACGTCAGTCCCGAGAAGGTGAAGGCCAGCACCGAATATCCGCCGCCGATCGAGAGCGACAGGCGCAGGTTGGCCAGCAGCGAGACGATCAGCACCGAGATCGACTGGTAGCTCAAAATGAAGAGCAGCGTGCCGGCGAGAATCACCGCGAGACTGCCGTTCAGCGGCGTTCCCACGATTTTGAAGTTGATCACCAGCATCACCAGCGAGATCAGGAACATCACCGCCGTGATGGGCAGCACCTTGCCCGCGAGCGCCGCCGCGACCGAACCGTTTCCCGTGCCGAGCCATTCGCGGGCCGTGGCGTGCTTGAGTTCGGTGCCGATGGCGAAAACGGTCACCATCACCACGAAGATCATCAGCATCATGGGCATGAAACTCGGCGAGAGGTAGTATCCGTAATTGATGTGCGGATTGAAGAGCACGTGCTTGTCGAAACGCACGGGCATCAGCTGCGCCATGGCCTGCCGCTGCGTAAGCCCCTGCTTCATAAGCACCTGGAGCTGAATGCCGGCCGTGAAGGTCGTCACGGCGGTCTGGATGTCCTTCGACAGCAGTCCGTTGACCGTGATGTTCGTTCCCGAGACGTAGTTTTCGAGGCGGGTCTGGCTGTTGCTCAAAATGTTCTTCTCGAAGAAGGCCGGAATCTGCACGATGGCCATGATCCGCCCTTCGCGCATCAGCCGCTCGCCCTCGTCCATGCCCTGAATGCCGTAGGCCACCATCGCCGTCGGAGTGTCGTCGATCATCTGCACGGCCTTGCGCGAAAGCGTCGTGTTGTCCTGGTCCAGGACGGCGATCGGGATGTTGCGGATTGCGCCCTGGTTGAACAGCAGGGCGAAAAACGCGAACGACACCACGGGCAGGACGATCATCAGCACGAAATACATCGGCTGACGGGTTATCCGGCCCGTCTCGCGGCGCATCACGGCGCAGGTGTTGTGCAGGAATCCGGGCATCGCTTACTTTCCGATTTGGTCCCAGTCGACGAGCACGCTCATGCCCGGGCGCATGTTCGCGGCCTCGGTGACGGCCTTGGCCTTGATGGCGAAGGTGCGGATGTCGAACCCGCCCTGCGTGCGGGTCGCCGACCACGTTGCGAAATCGGCCTGCGGGGAGATGTAGGTCACCTCGAACTCCACGTCGCTGTCCAGCGCCGGGACGTAGCCGTTCATGCGGGTCCCGATCCGAAGGCCCGGAAGCAGCGTCTCCTTCACGTTGAAGGTCACCCACAGGTCGCTCATGTCGAGGATGGCCACCACCGGATAGCCGCTGCTGACCAGTTCGCCCTCCTCGGCGATGATCGTCGAGATCTCGCCCGTGACGGGCGAATAGACCATCGCGTCGCTGATGTACGACTCCACCTCGCTGACAGCCCCTTCGGCCTGGCGGACGCGGGCCGCGGCGGCCTCCTTGTCCTCCTTGCGGGCGCCGTCCGTCGCCATGTCGTACTGCGCCTTGGCGGCCGAGGCGGTCGCGGTCATGGCGTTGTACTGCGCCTGCGCCTCGTCGAATTTCTGCGCCGGCACGACCCCTTGTTCGTAGAGCGCTTTCACGCGGTCGAAGGTCTTTTTGGCCAGTTCGCGTCCGGCCTGCGCCTGCTGCCACATGTTGAGCGCCGCTTCGATCTGCTGCACGCGGGCGCCGGAGAGCACTTTCTGGTCGATTGCCGACGCTGCGCTCCGCACCGCTTCGGCCTGTTGCAGTTTGGCGTCCAGTTCGGGCGTGGAAAGCGTGTATAACAGTTCGCCACGCTCGACGCGCTGCCCCTCCTCGACCTTCATGTCGACGATGCGGCCGGCGATTTTCGACGAAGCCTTATAGGTCGTACATTCCGTCGTGCCTTGAAGGAGGATCGGCGTCCTGGCCTT
>ERZ772819.2583-NODE-2583-length-13487-cov-4.565441_pt1 | contig 13487 bp, 11 predicted proteins | sample MGYA00580860_ERZ772819 | MGnify/ENA primary metagenome ERZ772819 (study PRJEB29015, sample SAMEA2737683) | human gut metagenome | biome: human gut; feature: human-associated habitat; material: faeces | place: China | collected 2012 ...
ATAGTTTACATGCAACAGCCAGAAATTTCGATACACCCTCTTATTGGACGCTTACCTTTTAGATTTTAATAATTCATTAATTAATTTTTCAAAATTTTCAGCTACCATCGGACGGTCATGAATAATATTTTTAGCTTCTACAAAATAAAAACTATTATGTAATGAAGCTGTTGCGAACTCCATTCCCATTTCATCAGATATTTTATATAACGGAACTAAATCAGGTGCATTCTTATCTTGAACTGTCATTCCAAATCCTACATCTTTCATCCCCATCTCTCTTAGTTTTTTCAGAGTTGTATATCCTCTGTTGTAACCATCGTTTAGCCCTCTAATCTCATTATTAGTTTGTTCAAGACCTTCTATAGAAATGCGAATACCAATTTGTGGAAATTCTTTAGCCAACTCAACAATACGATCTGTAAAGAATCCATTTGTAGATATTACAATACGATCTGATTTTTTATACAATTCACGTACAATATCTTTTAAATCCGTTCTAATAAAAGGTTCTCCTCCAGTAATATTAGTAAAATACATTTTAGGTAATTTTTTTATAGTATCTATTGTAAGTTCTTCTTCGGGTTTTGAAGGTGCCTTGTATCTATTACACATAGAGCATCTTGCATTACAACGATATGTTACGATTACTGTTCCATTTAATTTCTTTTCTTTAGCCATTTTCTTTTTCTCCCTTGTATACTTTTATTGTCTCTTCAACTACATTATCCCAATTATATTTAGTACAGATAAAATCTGCTGCTTGCTTCTTATACTTTTTAATTTCCTCTTCATGACTTAACAACCGTTCTATTTTTTTCTTCAAATCATTCACATTGCCTTTTTCGAAAGTAACTGCCTTATCTTCAACTACTTCTGCACATTCTGATATATTTGAAGTCAAACAACAATTTCCATAAGACATTGCCTCTAATAATGAAAGTGGCATTCCTTCAAGATCTGAGGGTAAACAATAAATTAATGCATTGGAATAAAGTTCTTCCAACATCTTACCTTGTACAAATCCTGTAAAAATAATTCTTTCATCCTCAGATGCCATTTTTTTTAGCCTATTCATATAGGTTGACGTATCAGAGCTTCCACCTGCAATTACCAATTTTTTATCAGTATCTATCCTTTTAAATGCTTCTATTAGATAATGCTCCCCTTTTTCAGGTACTATTCGCCCTAGATAAAGTATATAATTGTTCTTTTCTAATCCAAAGTGTTTTATCTCATCTGCCTCTACTATAGTTGGTGCGTTAACCCCATTAGATATAAATTGCGTTTTTCTTCCATATTCTTTTAAAAAATATTCTTTCACCCCTTGACTTAAAACCACAATTTCATCCGCAAATCGAACAGCATTTTTTTCTCCTGTCTTAATGTACCAGGAGGCAAATCTCCCCCATTTAGCTCTTTCCCAATCTAGTCCATGAATAGTAACCACGACTTTTTTTCCAAACCACTTGGGTATAAATGCAAAAAATGCTGGACCTTCTGCATGAATATGAACTATATCATATTTACCAACTCCTGCTTTTATACAAGCAAAAAAGGATGATGACATAGCAGCAAGACCCTTTTTATCTATAGTAAACACTTCTTTAATTTTTATGCCTTTATATTTATTTATTCTTTCTATCTTGCCTCCTGAAACATGTTTTCCCTTTCTATTAAAACATGTCACATCATATCCTAGTGTGACCATTCTTTCACACAATTCTTCAACCACAATTTCTATTCCGCCTTCTCTTGATGGAACTCTTTTGTGTCCTAACATTGCTATCCTCATGTTCCCCTCCGCGTTATATAATAATTAAACTTTTATTGTAATTTTCCCATTCTCTTTCCGTACATCAAACACAAGTGGATGCCTTTTCCCCCACTCTGGATTTTCTTCTTCCTTTTCATTCCATTCCTTCCATTTCTGAATAAATCCATTGTGAATCAGATTCTCCGCTGCGAGTCTTGCTTGTACCGCTTCGTCATAATTGTCAAAGAGTCCAACATAATAACGTTTTCCTTTGAAGCCTATGTCCACGCGATACTTATCGCAATCCTTCAGCTTAAATACACCTCTGAAGCCACTCATGTTGTCTCTTCTACTTTTTCTCTTTTCCAGCACCTCAACACAGGTTCCGTCCACAAGATGTCGTCTTTGTGCAATTTTTTGACGATTTTTTTTCTGTAAGCAGCCACAACTATGACATGTTCCTTGTATAAGTCTTGCCGCTGGTACATCAACTTCATTCCCACAGTCACATACACAATGCCAATAGACTGAACCCCTACCATCTCTTTTTTTTGTCATATCCTTAACTGTCAGCATGCCGAACTTTTGGTCTGACAGATCTTTTGGTTTTCTTCCCATAGACCTTCATCCTTTTCGAAAAAATTTCGTAGAGTAGATTACTCTACGAAATTTTATGGAAAACCTTGAAAATCAAGGGATTCCAGATATCTGACCAAAAATTTGACGGTAAATAAATGCTGTAAAATTTTTAATTATGATTAATTTTTAAATACATGTGATTGTAAAAGCACGAAACGGCTTGGATAATTTAAGATAAATATTTTTTAATTTCTGATCTGATAGCTTGTAAATTGACTGACAATTGACCATAAATTTGACGGCGAATAGATAAAAATCCATTCAAAAAAGGAAATTAAAATGATGAAAGTGTCTATTTTTCGATTTTTTTTGCTAAGAGATTGTATAAATTTATGAAATGAATGTATATACATTGACAGAAATGTTTGAAAAGAGTAGACTATACATGATAATTATACTAAGATTTGAAACAATTCAAAGAAAAAGCGTATTTCGTAGAGTAATCTACTCCACGAAATACGCTTTCTTTTTCTATTCTGAACTTTTCTCTTTTTCCCCATACACCTCAAAGAAACTGCCCCGGATTATAAATACAATTATTTCCACACGGCTGACCATCAAAGATTTTCTTATTCAATTGATCGATATATCTCCCTGTCTCTTTTTCTTCTCTTTGATTCTCCTCCAGAACCCCCAGCGCAGCCTTCAGATTCCGAATATCCCGGATCATATCTTCCACATAATTTCCTCGTCCAACTAGTTTCAGATGGGTAATCCCTGCCGCCTCCAGCTGTGGCAACGAACACAGAGCACATCCACTCTTCCCACAGAGATATTGTTGCTCTTGTTGCTCTTCTATCTCCAATGTTCTTTTTATCGCTCGTTCCATACGCTCTTCCATCTCAGCATCTCCCCAGTAAGCTGTCCTGCACAGATAACCCATTTCGTCACAATGAAGGGAATTGCAGAATGCTCCTGTGAACTGACACAATTCGTTCAATGCAAAGGCCTCGAATTCCAGTCTTTCTGCATTTACAGCTTCTATCATCTGCCGCATCGATGCAACTGTATTTTTCCTGTGGAAAATGATCCGGTCGATTCCCATTTCCTGAAAAACTTTGATTGCCTCCCGGTTCATTTCTCCGACTTCACCGCTGAGATGGATCTTACAGGATATGCCTTTCTGTCTCAGGTACAAAATCAATGCCGGATCGGCAAGGATGAAGCTGTCGAATCCGATTTTCATACACTGTTTCACAATGTCTGCAATCTCTTCATATTGTTCCGGAATATAATAGAGAGAATTCATCGCGATATGTACCGGCTTTCTGTACTTCCTGATCATTGCTGAGAGGATCTCTAATTCACTGAAAGAACCGAGTTGCACATTATAAGCCAGCACTTCCCTGCGGTTCAGTGGAAGTACGGTTCCGTATTTTTTTGTCCAGTTATATGGCACATATCCGCAGAACAACTCGTCTGCTCCTGCCTGGACATATGGAATATATTCGTCTACAAAGCCAAATCCTGCAACGATTTTCATCCTTCGCTCTGCTTTTTCTTTTTCATTCTGTTTTCTTTTCTGTGTCTCCATTCTTCCATCATCCTTCTGTTTTTCACATTTCACAATAGATTGACCACAAGACGGTTCCATTTTATTCCGAGTTCTCTCTTCAACTGCTCCGGTTCGTCCAGTAGATGTTTATCCAATGCGAACAGACTGTTGTATTTTCCCTTCATATATAAATGCTTTGGATAGAAGAAGCTATGTTCCAGACACGGTGCCGGACATTCTTGTCTCTCCCTTTGTTTTCCACGTTCACCGTGTTCCAGTACAGCGCAAAGTGTACAATAGCTCGACGTATTTGTCTGATAGAACGGCACGTGTAGATGCTTCTGTATCTTTTGCGGTATTTCCTGTGTATAACCGCAGCTTTCCCACTCATAACAGCTGATTCCAAAGCTTTCTTCCAGATAGGTGCGATAAAATCCTGCATTCAGATTATTCTGTTCCAACAGCGTCTTATCTCCCATCTTGTAGAACATTCTTGGATCTTTCTTCCGCTTATTTAAGAGCGTCCCAAGACACGGGATCAGATGTTCTGTCCGCTTCACAAGATGTGCCAGTCCCCAATCATTGACTACAACCTCAAGTCGTTTCTTCTCCGCCCCGGAAGTCTCCTGTTGTTCACACCACTGATCCAGGCGTGTCAACAGCTGTTCTGTCTGTGCAATCCTGTCTTCCCGAATAAAGGAAAAGGCAACAGTCACTTCCATCCGTTCTTTATCTGCTTTCTCAAGAAGTGCAAAGAGCTGTTCTTCTTCCGGAAATAGATGTGGACAGAATTGATTGCCTAGATACAACCGGTCCGGTTGTCTTCCCAGGATCTGCGCATCTTCGATTCCATGCTGCTGCCAGTATTCTTTCATGAACCGTTCAATCGGTCTGGTCAGATATTGTTCGTATAGTTTCGGCTGATCCAGTTCTACCGCTAATTCTACCGGCAGATTTCGGAAGATCTCTGCATTCTGAAACCACTCTTTATTTTGTTCTGTTTCGCTCCTGAAATGTTCCTCTTCTTCCTGTGCGGGATAACCGGTCATTTCTTGCGCCAGATGTGCATCATCCTCTTCCAGCTTGACCGAAATGTATCGGCTGTATTCGACACAGAGCTTCTGAAAGGCTTCTTTATAATCTTCCTGAACTGTGAAAATATCATAGGCTTGATAGAATTCTGTCTGTTCCCCTGACTCTATCTGAAAATGACGAATTTCAATCTCCCGATACTCTGCCTGATCCATCTGATAGAAGCAGATCTTGAATGCTTTCGGATAAATGTTCTCCTCTGCTTTCCCTCTCCTGCAAAGCCGGATGCGGAATCCTTCGGATGAAATCTCTGTCAGGCGGACTTCTCTTTGCCTCTCTTCTATTGAATCTTCTGTCATAACTCCGGCCAGAAGTCCATATGGAATCATCTGAATTCCTTTGATCCTTCGCTTTTTCATTTGCTTCCTCCCTCTTTTACAAAATCCTTTCCTTAAAAAATCGTGCTGTCAGCAGAACTCTCCGCCGACAGCACGATTCCTATACTTTTTACTTATATAATTCTATTAGATGTTCAGAAGATCACTGAATACTTTCAGTGCTCCGTCTGTCTCATGTGCAAGTACGCGTTTTGCAAGGACTTTACCGAGCTGAACACCTTCCTGATCGAAGCTGTTTACATTCCACAGGAATCCCTGGAACATGATCTTGTTCTCGAAGTGAGCAAGCAGTGCTCCGAGAGATGCTGGTGTTAACTGCTCTCCGATAATGATGCTTGATGGACGTCCGCCTTCGAAGTTCTTGTTACGGTTCTCGTCTTCTTTACCACATGCAAATGCTACGATCTGAGCAGCTACGTTCGCGCAGAGTTTCTGCTGGCTTGTGCTGTCCTGGATCACAACATCTGTACCGATCTGGCTGTTCTTGAATCCTACGAACTGAAGCGGCACAATATCTGTTCCCTGGTGAAGAAGCTGATAGAAGGAGTGCTGTCCGTTTGTTCCAGGCTCTCCGAAAATAACCGGTCCTGTTACATAATCAACCGGCTCACCAAAGCGGTTTACGGATTTTCCGTTAGACTCCATATCCAGCTGCTGCAGATGTGCAGGGAAACGGCTCAGTGCCTGGGAGTATGGAAGTACTGCTGCGCTTGGGTATCCGAGTACATTTCTCTCATATACACCGATCAATGCATCGAGCATCTCCGGGTTCTCTTTGATATTCTTATTGAGGGACAGTTTATCCTCAGCTGCTGCTCCGTCAAGGAACTGTGCGAATACTTCCGGTCCGAATGCGAGGGAAAGTACTGCTCCACCAACTGCTGATGTGGATGAGAAACGTCCTCCGATATAATCATCCATGAAGAAGGCTGCAAGGTAATCATCACTCTTTGCAAGTGGTGAAGTCTCACTTGTTACTGCGATCATATGCTTGGATGCATCAAGTCCTGCGTTCTTAAGAGCATCCTTAACAAAGGACTCATTTGTCAGAGTCTCAAGTGTTGTTCCTGACTTGGATACAAGTACGAAGATAGAATGAGCAACATCTACAGAATTCAGAACTGCTGCCGCATCATCCGGGTCAACGTTGCTGATGAACTTTGCTTCCATCTTGAATGTATCATTCTTCTTTGCCCAGTTCTCAAGTGCAAGGTACATTGCGCGAGGACCGAGGTCACTTCCGCCGATACCGATCTGAACAACTGTTGTAAACTTCTCTCCGGCACCGTTTGTAATCTCACCTGCATGTACTTTGTTCGCGAACTCAGCAATCTTCTTCTGCTGCTCTACATAGAAAGTACGCTTGTCAACACCGTCAGCCTCAACAGCATCTCCGAGCTGTCCGCGTGTCATATGGTGAAGTACGAGACGCTTCTCTCCTGTGTTCACAACTTCTCCGTTGTAAAGTGCTTCGAACTTCTCTGTCAACTGTGCTTCTTCTGCCAGTTTCTCAAGAGCTGAGAGAACTGTGTCATCCACTTTCTTTGCTGCATAATTGTATGCTAATCCTTCTGCCATCGGAACGCTGTAGTTCTTCACACGCTCTGCTCCGTTCTCTCCGGCCATCACTGCTGCGAGGTCTACACTTTCTGTCTTCTCAAGTTCCTGATAAGAAGTAAGCTTATCCAAATTGTTCCAGGTAATCATCGTTGATTCCTCCTTCATAAAATAAAGTTCATATCCGGCTGTCGGGTTCAGTATCTTCTGACCGGCAGACCATCCATTTCATAAAAAAACTATTGTTAATTTCTCAACAATCAAGTTCATTATACAATCAATCCCGTGCAAATTCAACCCACAAACGATATTATCAGAGCAGCTCCGCAAACAGACGTAAGATCAGCTGTCCGAGTCTTAAGCCCGCACTTCTTCCTTCTTTATACTGCTCGGTCACTTCTCTGCTTTCTCCCATCGTGCGGATCAGATCATCCCGGATCTCCAGCACTGCGTCGCAATCTGCCAGGAAGCATCCATTCTCAAAGTGATGGTACAGGCTGCGGTAATCGAGATTGATCGTTCCGCAGGTCGCCATTTTATCATCTGCCACACTCATCTTCGCATGACAGAATCCCGGTGTCCACTCATAGATACGGACTCCATGCTTAACCAGATTATGATAGAAGGAACGGGTCACACTGTAAACCATCTTCTTGTCCGGGATACCCGGTGTTATGATACGCACATCAACGCCACGCTTTGCTGCCAGTGTGAGTGCATGTGTCATCTCGTCTGTGATGATCAGATACGGAGTGATAAACCAGCAGTATTTCTCCGCTTTATTCGCCATACTGATATATACTTCCTCGCCTACCTGCTCACCATCGAGCGGACTGTCTGCATATGGCTGGACATAACCACGCTGTTGTGCTTTGTATGCATAGTGGATCACATATTTCTCCGGTACAAGTTCTTTTGACTTTACATTTCCGGCTGCATTCCACATTTCCAGAAATGCTACTGTCATAGACTTGACCGCATCTCCTTCCATACGGATCCCGGTATCTTTCCAGATTCCATACGGATGTGTGATGTTGAAATACTCATTCGCCAGATTGTATCCACCTGTGTAAGCAACCTTTCCGTCAATCACAGTAATCTTCCGGTGATCGCGATTGTTCAGGAACATATTCAGTCCCGGCAGAATCGGGTTAAATACACGGCATTTGATTCCTAAAGATTTCAGTTTTGTTGCAAAATCCATGTTTACAAACCAGATCGATCCCATATCATCATAGAAGATACGGACTTCTACGCCTGCTTTCACACGGTCTTCAAGTACCGTCTGAATCCTCTGCCATGCCTCTTCGTCTTCGATGGCATGATACTCCATAAAGATGAACTTTTCTGCCTTTGAGAGATCCTCCAGCTGTGCATCCAGCCCTTTGATCGCCTCATCATAATAGGTAACATCTGTGTTCTGATAAACCGGGTAACAAGAGTAATTCGTCAGATAAGAAGCGATTGCCCCCGCCTGCGGACTCTCTTTTTTCATCCATTCGAGAATCTGTCTGTTATCCGGAAGATATGGGAGCAGTTTTTTATCAATCTCTTCATATCTCGCCCGCATCTTCTTTGTGCTTCCGTTCAGACCTACGAGAAGATACAGACTCACACCAAGAATCGGGAATGCAAGCATCAGTATGATCCATGGCATTTTCATCGATGAAGTCTTATCCATGCTGTAAAGTCCAAGCACAAGAAAGATTGCCACGATTCTTGTTGCCCAGTCAATAATAGTTGCGTATTCACTTACCTTTGTGAACAGAAAGAGAAGGAAGACAATCTCCAGCAAGATAGATACTGCTGTGAAGATCAGCCTCTTTGTTCCGTTCTCTGTCTTTTTCTTTCCTTCGAATGTACTGCCGCTCAAATCTACATGCCCCTTTTCTCTTTTCCTTTTAATAATTGCTATTTTCTCTTTGCATAGAAAGACGGAGAATCCGATCACTCAGATTCTCCTGACTCTTTTAATTAACACATACTATAACAGATATGGAAGGAAATTGAAACAAGTATTTTCTTTTTCCACTGTTTTTTTATTCATGTCGCAGTGCCTCGATTGGATTCATATTCGCTGCTTTCACGGACGGGATCAATCCGAAAATAATGCCGATCAGTGTAGAAAACAGCACTGCGATCACAATCGAAACTCCGCTGATTGCCACCGGAACTGCTGAGACTTTGGATATAATGTACGCAAGTGCGATTCCTCCAAGAACACCTATAATTCCTCCAAGCAGTGTCAGTACCGCTGCCTCTGTCAGGAACTGTGTCAGAATTCTGCGTTTTCTCGCTCCGAGTGCCTTCTTTAATCCAATCTCGCCAGTACGTTCTGTAACCGACACGAGCATGATATTCATAACTCCGATTCCACCAACTAACAGGGAAATGCTGGCGATCCAGATCAGCTGCTGATTTGTCGAGTTGCTGATTTCCTGGATCTGTGTTGCCTGCTCTAACAGATCTTCTCCTTTGTATTTTACGGTATCATCTGAAACTGTCAGCATAGCATTTAAAATATCTGCGGCTTTCTCTCCTGCCGCTGTCATATCATCTGTACTTTTTGCACGCACGACAAGGTTCTGCGGTTCGTCATACTGGTAAATGACCGGCCATACTTGATCCGGAATAATGATCTTTCCACTCTGGTCATCTGACATGTAGCGGTAGTAATCTTCCATTGAGTTGATCACCGGCTGGGACTCTGCTTTCTTTGCAACCATTCCAACGACAACAAAAGGCTCTCCTTTAATCTCGATCGTTCTTCCGATCACATCTGCATTGTCGAATAAACTTGCCGCTGTTGTCTTATCTATCAAGGCTACTTTTCGTCCTTCGGAATAATCTTTGTCTGTTAATCCTCTTCCTTTGGTTACCTGATATCCGTAAACATCCAGATAATTTCTGTCAATTCCAAGAATCACGCTGTTACTTAATGACTTTGCGCCGCGGTAAACTGCGTCGTATTCATTTCTTGTATGATATAAAGACGCTGTCTCCACTTCCGGGAGTTCAACGATCTCCTGCAGTGTCTCGTCTGAGATCTCCGGCACTCCGTCCGGGAGTGACTGATACTGCAGATCGATCGGCCAGTCACCCTGATAGAGCTGTACATTTACCGCGTCATTTCCTGCACCGACCAGATTCTTCTTAATCTGTTCATTCGTTCCTTTGATTGTGGACACAATTGCTATAATGGAACCGATTCCTATGATGATTCCGAGCATTGTGAGCGCAGATCTTAATTTATGATTCCAGATTCCCTGAAACGCCAGTCTGATGTCTTCTAACATAATGGCACCTCACTCTCTTTCATTTTGATACTGTTCAGTCTTCTTAATAATAGTCGTACAGGGTATCTGCTTCCTGTGTCTTTGCGCCTTCTTTGACATCTCTGCCGTAAGGGAACGCGATCAGGTCGTCCATTGTGAGGCCGGAGGTGATCTCCAGTGAATTGTACATATTTTTGCCAACCTCTACATACTGTTTTGTTAATCTGCCATTATCGCCCCGCTTGTAGACATAATAGCGGTTTCCTTCCTCGCGGACAAACATTTTTTCAAGATAGATCGATCCATCACTACCTGCTGCAATTCCATTCATCGACAGATTCACAGACTCACCATTCGAGAGATTTGCGTCTCCGTGGATCACGAGCGTGAACGGATAGAAGGACTGATTCTGGTTCTCTCCTGTGGAATAATCGCTTACCGGTGAGTTGCCAACACCTGTAACTGTCGCTTCGTAGGATTCTCCCGACTGCCAGGACATTACAGTCGCAGTCATTCCTTCTTTGATCTGATCAAGCATTGTCTCTCCGACTCTTCCGGTCACATAGAAACCTTCTTCTCCGACAACGCTGACAACTGGTTTGTTCTCATTCTTTGCAGACGCTTCGTCAGTCGCTTCTTTGACTACACCTTCTACCGTACTTTTGATCACGCCGTCCCCGACTTTTTCTTCAGCTTTTTCAGTTCCAGTTCAGCGGATCTCCTGGAAAGACCCAGATCTTTGATCTTCTGCTCTTTCTCCTTGATTTGCTTCGTCACTTCTTCCTTTGACGGGAGGTCCGGGGTGTCTGGGATAACCGGATCTTCTGAAATATCCGGTTCCGGAGTTGGTTCTGGTTCCGGAGTTGGCTCTGGTTCCGGAGTTGGCTCTGGATTTGGAGTCGGCTCCGGGTCTGGAGTTGGTTGTGGATCCGGTATGACTACCTGTCCTGTTTTTCCATCGAGGATCCAACAGGATAAGAATTTTGTCGGCGCTTCTGCGTTATCTACTACATCAAAGGCACACACTTGACCCTCTTTTAATACTTTGAGCATAAACGGTGCATTTACGGCTGCCCCCGGTGCGCAAAGATAACGATACGGTTTTTCCATTGTTCCGTCTGCGTCTTCTTTATTATAAGGAACAGAATCTAATGTAATCTCACTGTAAACCTCTTTTCCCTTTAATGCTTCAGGGAATGGACGCTCAATTGCGGAAGACGGTACATCGTCTTTTTTATTATCATCTTTGGATGTGTCATCCTTCGCATTATCATCTTTCGAAGCATCGTCTTTTGTGTTGTCGTCTTTTGTCGTATCATCCTTCGAGGTATCACCATCCGTTTTTTTATTCTCATCCTCTTTTGATGTATTAAGAACGGTTGTCTTTACAGCACTCATCTTCTGTACAGTTGGCTGCTGTTCTCCATCTGCGCTTGTCTGCACGACGGATGCCCCTGTATCTGCCTTCGCGGTCTTCGTCCCCTTGAGCTGGGTGATCTCTTTCTGCAGGTTCTGAATGTTCAGGTCAATCCCCTGAATCTGCATTTCTTTCATCTCAAGCTCCAGGGAAGAAAGTGTCGTGTCATATGCCACAAGACGGTCTCCAACTTTCACCGTATCCCCGGCTTTCACGTAAACCTGTGTGATCGGCATAGTATCATCCACGTAAATGTCCTGCTTTTGGTTCGTTGTGACGGTTCCGTAACTTGCAATCCCGCTATCATCGTACCAGCCACCGGAATTCACACTGCTGACAGGAGCTACTTTAACAGCCTTTCCGCTGTTCTTCACTGCGAAACCGATTCCAAGTGCAAGAACGATGCAGCCTGCTGCCACAGGAATGCCGATCTTGATTATTTTCTTTTTATTCATCCGCACTCTCCTCCGTTCCCGGAACTCCTTCCTGCATTGCATTCTCTTCTACAGGTTCTTCGTAACCGCCCTCGGCTCCTGACATATCTGAAGTACTGCCTGAAGTACTGCCTGATGTACCTGAATCGTTCTTCACAACAGCTGCACCTTTTTTGCACTCCTCGCTTGGCCATACAATGTAATCAGAAGCTTTCAGTCCGTCTACGATCTCACAGGTTCCCATATCTTCGTTCGTCTCTCCGAGTGTAACAGAACGCTTCTCCAGCTTGTCATTATCTCCTGCTACCCATACATATGGATGATCTGAATCTGCGTCTACAATGTAGTCACGCATCAGCCACATCTTGTCTGCTTCCAGTGAAGTACTTGTCTCGATATAGACATGCTGTCCGAGCATCAATCCATCCACTGTATCCAATGTGACATAGAATGGATACTTTGTTGCCTGATTATCGCTGTTCTCAGAACCATAACTCATAGAATCCTGGGAACTGTTCTCCGGCTTCTCTGTGTCTACGTTGTCTACTGTACCTGTCCAGATCTCATCTTCATTCACTCTGGAGCGGATCGTCACCTGTGTGCCCGGTGTCAGATCTCCGATGTTCTGCTCGCTGATCTTTCCTTTGATTCTGTATTTTCCTGTAGAAAGGATACTCATAAACGGTTTGGACTCTCCTGTAGAAGGGTCTGTTCCCTGCTGTTCGTTGATCTCCTGTACAATTCCGGCAACTGTAGAAGTTACTGTAGACTGTTCCAGGCTCTTCTGTGTACGGTTTACTTCCAGCTCTTTTACTTTATAATTGTACTCTTCCTGCTTGATCTCCATCTGAAGTTCCTGGATCTGTGTCGTATAGGACAGCTGTTCGCTGGCCGGCGCACTCTTCTTCTCCGTTGTAAGTGTCGCGATCTGTGAATTCAGGCTGCTGATATTGTTCGTGATCTTCTCAAGCTCCAGTTTTCCCTGATCTAATGTCATGGCAAGCTCTTCTGTATCGTATTCAAACAGCTTTGTTCCAGGCTCTACTTCCTGCCCTTTTTCAACAAAGATCTGTTTTACCTTCTGATTGTCTGCCAGTGTCAGTTTCAACGTATCCTGTGCTTCAACCACTCCTGTAAAACGGTTCTGTGTCCCAAGTCCTGTCCCTGTGATCATTCCGACGGAATCCGCATAAAGAACATTCTCTCCATCTGCTCCACTTCCACCTGTCAGATTCTTCACAAGGATCAGGGCGATCACTGCCACAAGGAAGATACCTCCGCCGATCAACATTCCTTTTTTCTGTTTTGTATCCAATCCTCTTTTTTCTTTCGGCTGACTGGAGCTCTGTGTGTCGGATGACTGCTTTCTGATTCCCCGCATCGTTTGCCCTCCTGCTTTGTTTTATTTTTCTTCTTTTTGTGCAAAAAGTTCAAGTCGAACGTCCGTGAGACTTGGCGCGTGATTCTGGTCAGCGAAGCTGACA
>ERZ772819.2612-NODE-2612-length-13395-cov-2.677586_pt1 | contig 13395 bp, 10 predicted proteins | sample MGYA00580860_ERZ772819 | MGnify/ENA primary metagenome ERZ772819 (study PRJEB29015, sample SAMEA2737683) | human gut metagenome | biome: human gut; feature: human-associated habitat; material: faeces | place: China | collected 2012 ...
TGTTAGCGCTGAAATGCACGATGAGCAAATGCCATTCTTCAAAGAAGCTATGCTCGTTAAAGAGAACGATCGCCAACAACTTAATCTTGTAAAAGACTCCGGCAACGAAGCATTGGTTAATACAATCGTAGCTGGCATTTTTAATGACGACGTGACACTTATCAACGGTGCTCGTGCACGTCTTGAAGCTATGCGCATGCAAGTGCTTGCTACTGGTAAAATTGCATTCACAAGTGGCGGCGTTAACAAAGATATCGATTATGGCGTTAAAGCTGAGCATAAGAAACAAGTAACTAAGAGCTGGGCTGATGCGGACGCTAAACCACTCGCTGACCTTGAAGAAGCTATCGAAACAGCACGCGAGCTTGGACTTAACCCAGAGCGTGCTGTAATGAATGCTAAAACATTCGGACTTATCCGTAAGGCTGCATCAACAGTTAAGGTTATCAAACCGCTTGCTGGTGATGGGGCAGCAGTTACTAAGTCAGAGCTTGAAAACTATATCGCTGACAATTTCGGTGTGTCAATCGTTCTTGAAAACGGGACATATCGAAATGATAAAGGTGAAGTTTCTAAATTCTTCCCAGACGGACACTTGACGCTTATCCCAAACGGTGCTCTTGGTAATACTGTATTCGGTACAACTCCAGAAGAATCAGACTTGTTCGCTGATAACACTGTTAATGCGGACGTTGAAATTGTGAACAACGGTATTGCGGTTACAACAACTAAAACTACTGATCCAGTCAACGTACAAACTAAAGTCTCTATGGTAGCCTTGCCATCGTTCGAACGCTTGGATGATGTTTACATGCTCACTGTAATTCCAGCACTCTAATAGGTACTCATTATGAATATCGTATTAAAAGCATTCATGGATAAGACAGACGGCACAGTTTACTACGTCGGGGACTTGTACGATGGTGAACGTACTGAGGAACTCATTGAGCTAGGGTACGTTCAAGACGACAAACCGAAGAAAAGAACCAGAGCTAAGAAAACTGCGGAATAGCGAGGTGTGGCATGGAGACATTGGACAAAGACCAAATCATTGAAAATGTATCCGTTGACCTTAACACTAACGACGATGACTTGCTTGAAATTCTGTTAGAGCGTGTCGTTAATCACTTCAAGGCCGAGTATGGCGTCGAAGAAATCGATAACAAACTAGCATTCATTTTCGAAGATTGCGTGATTAAACGTTTCAATCGTCGAGGTGCTGAGGGCGCTAAATCTGAATCGGTTGATGGCCATTCTATGTCGTATTACGATAATGAGAATGAGTTTAAGCCTTATGATGACATGCTACAGCGTCTATACGGCAATTCTGGGCAAGCTAAAGAGGGTGAGGTGCTATTTCTATGAGATACGCTGATACCGTAGTGTTGAAATATAACGATAAGACAAATAAGCGCTACGACCCCGAATCAGGCCGCATGGTAGGTGGCAAGGAGTGGGCTAGAACGGTTTCATGTAATGTAACTGGTGCCGGTCTAGAGTTACAAGCCAAACTAGGAGACCTATTGAACGCTGACAGCATCGTTGTTAGGTTTAGAAGTCCAATAACAGTCGGAATCGACACAATTGAATACAATGGCGCTAAATACAAACCCGCCACAGGTAGAGGTTATCTGGCAGGCCGAAATACCATCTACGCAAATAGGGTGGTTAAGTGATGGCGACACTAGAATTTGAAGGTTTGGACGAAATGGCTCAAAGCCTATTGAGAAACGCATCGCCCGAAAAACGTTCAAAAGTTTTGAGGAAATACGGAGCCAAATTAAAAGAGGCTGCTATTAACAAGGCGCAATTCACCAAAGGCTATTCAACTGGTGCTACTCGTAGAAGTATTACCTTGCAAGTTGGAAGTGATGAAGCGATTGTCGAAGCATTAACTAGCTACTCAGGTTACGTCGAAGTAGGAACACGGAAGATGGAAGCACAGCCGTTTATGCAACCAGCTCTTGAAGAAGTAGCGCCTAAGATGGTTAAAGAGATGGCGAAATGGGACGAAACATGAAACAACCAGATCAGTTACTTCATGACGAAATGTTTCGGATTAGTAGTGAGTTGGGATATGACACCTATACTTATTTGCCGCCCGAAAACGTGGCCTATCCATTCGTAGTCATGGGAGAAACAAAGGTCTTGCCACAAGCTACCAAATCACACTTAATTGGGCGTTTATCGTCCACTGTGCACGTTTGGGGGCGTGTGGATGACAGGAAATTATTATCAGATATGGCTGGACAGTTGATGTCTGGCTTTTTTGCTATCAAAAATATCGACGGCATGCAATTTTCAGCAGAGGTTAACCAGTCGTCGATTGATAGCAATCGAGATAACAGCACGGATGAGGTGCTCTACCACTTCATCGTATACACGTATTTTAAATTTGTTTAGGAGGAAAACATGGCTGAAAACAAAGTCAAAGAAGCCCAACTAGGGAAAGAGAAGATCTTGATGTTCCGTGAATTCGGAGACAAGACAGCAGCGGCTAAGCTTGCGCTGCAAACTGAGCACGAATGGGAATACTCACGCGATGCAGATACTACAAAAACCAAAGATGGTGCAGTAGTAGCTGATGGCGGTCTTGAAACCAAACTCTCAATTACTGCCATTGGGACAAAAGACGAACTTAACGAAATGTTGAAGAAATCAGTAGTCGACGGCTACAAGGTCGAAGTTTGGGAAATCGACTTATCTGACAAAAAGGACAATGGCAAATATGGCGCACTCTATGCCATCGGCCGCTTGTCTAACTGGAAAGTGCCAGCTAACGTTGAGGAACTTGTGAAAATTGAATCAGAAATGTCAGTCGAAGGTAAACCACAAGCTGGTGAAGCTACCTTGACAGCTGAACAAGTCAAGGAAATTCAATACACATTCCAAGACACCACTGCGATCAATTCCCTCTAATATTATGTAATTATCTTGAGCCAAGCTGTTTCAGTTTGGCTTTTTATTTTAGAAAAAAATAGGAGTAAACAAACAATGAACACAATCACTATCGAAAATAAAGACTACACTTTGACTTACGGCTTCGACTTCATCCGAGAGCTTGACAAACGCTATTCTGTTTCAGACGGTGGTGTTTCGTTCGGTTTTGGTGTGCAGCACGCAGTCGTTGATTTGCAACAAAAAAATCCAGTAATCTTGCTTGACCTCATTCAAGCGGCAACAATTACAGAACGTCAAAAACCGTCTGTTAAAGGCATTGAAGCTTATGTTGTTGAAGTGGCTGAGAAAGACCAACTTGACACACTCTTTGACGATTTTTTATCAGCATTGCGTACGCAACCTTTGACGAAAGCAACCGTGAAACGAGTGGAAGAAGCAACAGAGTAGCCAAAACCGCAAGTGATAACCGAGATTCAGCTGAAACGTATGAGGAATTAATAACTAATGCGATGGCTGATTTTGGTGTGTCATTGCTTGAGGCTCGAAGAATGACGCTTAAAGAGATGAAGCTCTATCAGAAAGCGCATAAGAAGCGTTATCTAACTAAAGAAAGAGAAATCTATCAACTTGCTTATCTTAATCGTTTGGCAAACGCTACTACGAAAGATGGCAAAAAGTATTACTTCGAGAAATTTGACGACTTCTATAATGCTAAAGAACGAGCCCGTGAGGTGTTGGGTGAAAAAATCACTAATAGCAAACTACTAGAACGGGCTAGGAATAATCTTAATTACAAACGAGAAAGAGGGTTGCTAGATGGCAGATAAAACGTTTAACGTCCGAGCGATATTAAGCGCTCAAGACAACGGCATGTCTAGCGCTCTTAAAAAAGCACAACAGAACGCTGAGAATTTAGGCAAAACTGGCACTAAGTTAGGCTCGGTTTTCAAAAGTGTTTTGGGTGCTAATTTAGTTAGTGCTGGTATCGCTAAGGGAATCGGAGCATTGACTAGTGGCATGCGTGGCATGGCTAGCGAGCTTAATAGCTCGGCTAAAGCATGGAAGACTTTCGAAGGCAACATGCGCCAAATCAACATGCCTACCGACCAAATACAAAAAGCCAAAAGCGAGTTGCAAGACTTTGCCACTAAAACCATCTATTCAGCGTCTGACATGGCCTCTACCTACTCACAGTTAGCAGCAGTTGGAACCAAGAATACAACCGAGCTTGTTAAGGGTTTTGGTGGTCTTGCGGCAGCGGCTGAAAACCCAGCTCAAGCCATGAAGACCTTGAGCCAACAAGCGACTCAAATGGCTGCTAAACCTAAGGTACAGTGGCAAGACTTCAAACTCATGCTAGAGCAAACGCCAGCGGGTATCGCAGCGGTTGCAAAAGAAATGGGCATGAGTACGAGCGAAATGGTGCAAGCTGTCCAGGACGGCAAGATTAAGACCGAAGATTTCTTCGATGCTATTACAAAGGTCGGTAATAATGAGGCGTTTAGTAAGATGGCCACAGAATTCAAGACTGTCGACCAAGCTATCGACGGGTTGAAGGAATCTCTTGCTAACAAGCTAATGCCGCAGTTTGAAAAACTCAATCAAATCGGCATTAAGGCAGTCGTAGGGCTTACTGATGCACTAGAGAGAGTTGATATCAACGGGATTGCTGACAAAATTGGCAGCGGGTTGTCTTCGCTTTGGAAGGGTTTCTCAAATACAGGAGCTTTGAAGAATCTGGGGGCGACCTTCACTTACATTTCGAGCTCAATCAAGCAACTTTTTAGCAACATTGATGGTAGTAAGCTCATGCAGGGCATTGGCTCGGTGTTTGGCGACATTGCCAACGGTATCTCACAAGCTCTAAATATTGCCACTACATCAGTTAGAAGTTTCATCAGCTCATTTGCTGATACCGGGGCGTTTCAATCGTTCAAAGCAGCGGTTCAAGATACTTGGAACGCTCTTAAAACTATCGGTTCGTCTATTGGTGAGGTGCTGGGTAGCTCACAAGTGCAGTCAGTCATTGCAAGCATTGCCTCAGCTCTTGGAACGCTTGTAAATTGGATATCTCAAGCAGCGTCAGCGGTTGCTAAATTTGTAAGCAGCCTACCTAAAGGAGTGCTCAACGGCGTTACTGGCGGGATACTGGCAATGGTAGCAGCTTTTATGACTGCAAAGGCTGGTATTTCAGCGGTAGGTGTTGCATTGAAAGGGTTGGACTTCATTAAGAGTCTAAATCCATTCAAGAAATTCGGAACGGATGCAGCGGAAGGAACAGCGCAAGCTGCTAATAGCGCTAGACGTTCTAAATCGACGATTACTCAGCTATTCAGCGGAATGGCAAACGTGATTAAGTCAGCGGGCACTAGCATCTCAACGGCTGCTAAAGGCATTGGAACAGGGCTATCAACAGCCTTCAAAGGCTTTGGACAAGGTTTGAAAGCGGCTTTGCAAGGTTTGAAAGGCGTAAGTTTCTCAACATTGGCAGGTTTAGGAACTTCAGCTGCAATCGCAGCAGTCGGAATCGGGGCCGCTATTGCTATCGTAGTCGCTTCACTCGCACTATTAGCAACACAATCTCAAGGGGTGTCTCAAATCCTTGGAGCTTTAGGCGGTGCGATTAGCACCGTTGTAGGGGCCATTGGTGGTGCGATGGGTACCGTTATCGAAGCCTTTGGCACGGCATTCGGTATCGTCATTAAGGCAGTCGGTGAAGCAGCGCCTGGACTTGCACAATTAGCACCGCTAGTAGTTGCAGTAGGTGCCGCTATCGGTCAAGCTGCTCCAGCCATTACGGCATTCGGGAATGCTTGGACGTCTATTTTAGGAACGTTTCCGGCTATCATTGGTGCGTTTAGCGGACTAGTTTCCGCTATAGGCTCAGCGATTAGCCAGATAGTTACAGCAGTAACTCCGATTATTCAAATTATCGGTAATACCATCACGGCAGTAACTCAAATAATCGCTAATGCCATCGTGGCAATCGCACCAGTCATCGCTAACTGTATCGTTCAAATCGTTAGTGTGTTAGCGTCTCACGCTCCACAGATTGCAATGGTCTTACAAGTAATCGTGCAAGCTATTCAAGCAACGGCACCAGTCATTATGACTTTGATTCAAGGCATTGTTACAGTCGTTCAGACGATGGCTCCGGTAATCAGTCAAGTGATTTCTGCCATCGTTACAGTCGTTCAAACATTGGCGCCTATCATTAGCCAAATCATTTCAGCGATTGTCACAGCGATAACACAAATTGTGCCTATCATAACGGCCATTGGTGGTGTGATTAGTGCTGCATTTAGTGGCATTGCATCGGTTGTGTCAGCGGCAGGGATGGCAATCGCTACGGCTGCAATGGGTATCGGTACGGCTATCAGTACGGCCCTAAGTGGTGTGGCAAGCATTATTGGTGCTACTGGTAGCGCCATTGGTGCAGCGTTGCAAGGTATTGCTAGCGTAGTGCAATCAGTCGGAACGTCAATCAGTACAGCGGCAGAAGGTATCGGAAACGGTATTAAGTCAGCGTTTGAAGGTATTTCAAGCGTTATCACTTCCGCCGGTAGTGCTATTAGTAGCGTATTGGATAGTTTGGCTAGCGTATTCAATTCTATCGGTACAGCAGCGCAGAAAGCCGGGTCTGGATTCAACCAACTAGCGAATGGCGTTGTCAAAATTACCAATACCAACCTCGGAGACATGGCTGCATCTCTTGCGGCAGTCGCTAAAGGTGTGGGCTCTATCGGTAACAATTCCGCTGGTCTAGCTCAAGCTGGTACTGGTATGGCCAATCTTGGTAACGGTATGAGCAAAGTGTCAACATCAGCGTCTAGCGCTGTATCTGGTTTGACATCATTCTCAAGTACGATTACAAGTATTCAATCAGCGTTCACCAATTTGCAAATGCTATTAAGTACGGCTGGCACTGGCTTTACTACATTTGCCAATCAAGCTATGCAATCAGTCACTAGTCTAACAGCTATCGTAGGGCCTATTACAACGTTCCAAACACAAATCATGATGATTGTGCCAGCTCTCATGCAAGCAACAACTGGATTGACTCAATTCAGCATGGTTGCGACTACGTTAAGCACTAGCCTAGCGACTATTGGTGCTAGCATGATGACGGTAACAGTTAGCATGACAGCGCTGAGTGCTTCTATTTCAACTATCCCGGCTATGTTAGCCAGCGTTTCGTCAACAGCCAATGCTGCGGCATCATCAATCATGCGTATTGCATCGAGCGCACCACTCATTGCCAATGCTATGAATAGTGCAGCTGGACAAGTTCAGTCAGCCATGCAGCGCATGGCTCAAGCTGTGCAGTCTAGTGGTCAACGTATGATTCAAATGGGTCGTCAAGCGGGGACTCAGACTGGTCGAAATATCGCAAGCGGTATTCAATCAGCGGTTGGGCAAGTAGGCTCAGCTATGAATAGTTTGGTTAATGCGGCGGCTGCCAGAGCAAATGCTGGTGTAGGTCGTATGAGAGCAGCGGGGGCACAAATCGGTAACGGTTTGGCTCAAGGTATGCTATCAGCGCTAGGAGCAGTGACAGCGGCAGCTAATGCCCTTGTAGCTCAAGCAGAACGAGCAGCGCAAGCAGCAGCCCAAATCCACTCGCCATCACGTCTGTTCCGTGATAACGTCGGTATCTATATTGGTCAAGGTTTGGCAGTAGGTATTGACAAGAGCGTTAAATATGTTAAATCATCAATCGCTGACATGATTGACACTGCTAGTCGCTACGCTATCAGCGCCCGTGACCTGTTCGAAGATAACAATATCTTCGATAGCTTTGACGGTGGCAAGATGCGTGGTAGTCTTGATTTGTCATTGGCAGACGACGCAAGAATGGATAGATTGGAACAAGCGCTTGACCTTATCACTGAGTTGGTTGGACGTCCGATTTCACTTAATATTAACGGCCGTGAATTTGCTTATGCAGCAGCTGATGATATGAATAGCTATCAAAAAGCACAAGAATTTACTTACAAACGAATGAGAGGGCTTGAATAATGGCTTTATTTCAATTTAACGGATATGATCTAAACAACTATTTCAAGCTAATCAAAGTAGAGCATGAGATAGGAAACGAACGGTCTATCTCAACAGATTCAGCGCCGTCAATTGGCGTCAATGTTCAACAAGTTAATATAGGTGCTAAGAAGATTAAGGTTACAGTCAGTCTAGCTACTAGAGATTTAGCTGATATGACCTTCGTCGACCCAAATCAACCAGCACCGACTGACAACGGGCAGTTTTACCGAGTAAGAGAAGAGGCTGCCAGAGTGCTACATACCAAAGAAGCGGTTAAGCTCTGTTTACCAACGGATCCTGACCGCTATTATTTGGCGCTCGTTAAAGGCGAGGTCAGTCTCAGAGGTATTTCTGATTGGTACGACCAAGCCACTATTGAATTTATCGTGCCAGACGGCGTGGCGCATTCGACTACTTACAAGCGTGTTACTGATTTTCGAGAAGACAAAGGGAAAATGATTTTCTCTATCGATAACCAAGGATCAGAAAATGCTTATCCGATTATTACTTTAAAGGCTAACGCTGATAACGGATATTATGGATTGGTTAACGAGAAATTCGCATTCGAAGTTGGGAACACCGAAGAGGTTGACGTCGAGCCTTACAAACATTCTGAAATTCTGTTCGATTATTCTTCGAATAATTGGATTGTTAAAGGTTTGGCTGACGGAAGGAAGAATGTTGGAATCTTAAATGATACACTTCAAAATCTCAATGGCACACTAGGGTTAGAGAATGTTTGGGGTAGACCGCACTTAGCACTAACCAACCGTGGAAGTGGCCGAGAAATTAATAACGCTGCATCTCTTACGTGGGATATTCCAGCAGATAGCACAGGAGAACGTGGTTCCATCAATGAATATATGTGGTGGAGACAGATTTTTTGGGTAAACCCCGCCAACCAGGTCGGTTTTATCAAAATTTCAGTTACTGCAGAAAATGGCGAGTTTCTGTACGGTGTCGAAACTATCAAACGTGGGAACGGCTTGACTACTGAATACAATCTCTTAACATCTAACGGGATAGGCGGCTACAATATGCACAATTTGGGTACTTTTTGGGCAACGCACCACCCGCACGAAAACCCATTTAACAAAGACGGCGGACAGTCTGACTTACAACGTCGAGACGAAGAAATACAAGTGTTTTGGCGTGGAAGCTATCCGAAGTTTAAAGTCCCAGAAATCAAAGGCAAGAAGTCAGCTAAAGTACACGTTGCACTTGGGGCATTTGGTAATGATAGACCGACGCCAACTCACATGTATTTAGATGCTTTTGTTTATCGAAAAGATTTTGTTAACGGGACAAAGGACATCCCAAACAGATACTCGCAAGGGAGCTCGTTAGTGATTAACAGCGAGACGGATATAGTTTACCTCAACAATCTACCTAATTTGGATCAGATTGTTGACGGCTCGCTGTGGCCAGTGTTGCCACCGGGGCAGTCGGAGTTAGAAATCATTCAATCGTCATGGGGCAAGAAAAAACCTAGCGTAACCATTGAATTTGAAGAAAGGTGGATTTAATGTTATTAACGATTCATAACAATAATTTGCAAAAAGTTGCTTATATAGACAACGACAAGCAAACCACCTTGAATTTCTTCAACGACAAATGGACACGCTCCCTTGAAACAGGAACATCTGTATTTGAGTTTTCTGTTTTTAAGAAAAAAATCAAGTCAGATACAGTGGTTGAAAAAGCTTACAAACACTTAAACGAACGCTCATTTGTTAGTTTTAGGCACAAAAAACGGTCTTATCTTTTTAATGTGATGAAAATCGAAGAAGATGAGCATATCATCCGTTGCTATTGCGAGAATTTGAGTCTCGAGTTGCTTCTGGAGTACCAGGAAGCCTACAAAGCAACGAAGCCTATGACGTTCAAGGAATACTTGGATGAGTGGGGTGTTTGGAGAGTTACTAAAATTGAGTTAGGGATAAATCAAATCAAGGATTCAAAAAAGACACTTGAATGGACTGGGCAAGAGACCACTCTAGCTCGCTTGATTTCCTTGGCTAAAAACTTCGATGCCGAAATCGAATTTGAAACCAAGCTACAAGCTGATAGTCAGCTTGATAAGTTTGTTTTAAACGTTTATAAGGCTCACGATGATAAAAATCAAGGGGTTGGTCGCAAGCGTAGCGACATCGTTATCAAATATGGCAAGAATGTTAAGAGTATTAAACGTAGCATTGACAAAACAAAGATATTCAATGCTGTTAAGCCTGTCGGTAAAAAAGAGGAAACCAAAGAAAAAACTAGCAAGGTTTCAAACCCAGCTACTAGTCAAGTAGCTAGCGGTGGTAAGAAATACACTGGGGGCAATCTGTCCTACGCAGGACACCCATTAAGCGCTGCATTAGTGCAGACTATCTTGAATCTATGTGTCCAACGTAACCTCTTGCCGTCTGGTGTCCTAGCTCAACTCTATCTTGAGTCTTGGTGGGGCGCTTCAAACGTAGCCAAACGAGACAACAACTGGGGCGGTATCACCGGAGGCGCCCAGACTCGCCCTAGTGGGGTTGTTGTTACCACTGGTAGCGCTAGGCCCGCTAACGAGGGCGGGACGTATATGCACTATGCCAGTGTTGACGATTACATGAAGGACTACACTTATCTGCTAGCAGAGCAGACAAGTGGTGGCCGTAAAATGTATGGCGTTAAAGGTAAGCAGAATATTGAAGAATACACAAAAGGGCTCTTCCGAATTGGTGGAGCTCTTTATGATTATGCTGCTGCTGGATACGCTCACTATATCGCTCTTATGCGAGATATTCGAAGCGGGATTAACCGAACGAATGGGAACATTCTGGATAAGCTCGACGATTTGTGGAGACAACCAAATAATCAAGTCACCCAACCTAACCAGCCAGTGACTAGGACGGTCAAGGCTGATAAAGTTATCGCTGTCATCAACGAAATGCACGGGCTGAAAGGCCGTCGAGTTGGTAGTGGTCAATGTTATGCATTGGCAGCTTGGTATTCCATGAAATTAGGTGGTCCCGGCCTTGGTGGTGGTGTAACCGGCCTATCTGGTTTGATTGGTGCTGGTATGGCAGCGGGCAAGATTGGTACCGATTACGCATGGGATAGGTTCGGTTGGTCGGTTGTTAGACCTAGTAACACCAACCAACTAAAAGCTGGAGCTATCGCTAACATCAAGCCGTACAATGCTTATCAAGGTACGTCAGTTTGGGGGCACGTTTCAATTATCGTAGCTAACAATGGTAGTACCGTTACGGTTTTAGAGCAAAACTACGCTGGTCGTCAATACGTCGTCCAAAATAGCTATCCAGCTAGTGCCTATCTAGGCGCTATTGAAACGCTATGTTATCCACCCGAATTGAAAGAGGGTAAAACCGTCGAGGGTAGAACCGAAACAGGTAGCACGCCAAACGTTACAGCGCCAGAAGTGGAAACTAAAGAGGTTTCCGTCAGCACAGTTGAAGTTGTTATCGATCCAAAGAAAAAACAAGAATGGAAGAATGAAAAAGGAGAGGTAGAGTTCTATCTTGAAGGTAGTTTGCTATTTGCCCCTATTTCGAAACGTCTATATCCATCTGTTTTGACGGGTAAAGAGACGAATGACAACTGGATTCGCAAGGATATGGAAGTTGAGACGGATAGTGAAGATGTACTTATTTCAACGGCGTTGAGAAATCTACGCAAATTCTGTTATCCAGCAATCACTTATGAAGTGGATGGTTTCCTTGATTTAGATATCGGGGATACCGTCAAAATTCAAGACACCGGCTTCTCACCAATGCTTATGCTTGAAGCCCGTGTTAGCGAACAGCAGATTAGTTTCTCTAACCCAGTTGAAAATAAAACGGTTTTCGCTAATTTCCAAGCGCTGCAAAACAAGGTGTCTGATAGCTTGTTAACTCGAATGGCTAAGTTAGCTGAGAAAGCTGTGCCTTACGAGTTAAAACTTTCAACCGATAACGGGACTGCGTTTAAGAATAATGTTGGTCAAAGCGTGTTGAAGGCATCCCTTGAAAGGAACGGCAAGGTTTATCAACCGCTGCTTTTTTACAAAAATGGCGATGCGATTATCGGCACCGGCAATCAGTTAGTTGTTAAACCGACAGACTTTGAAAACACCTTACAAGTTACCGTTGAAGCCTACCTTGATGATGAGTTAGCAGCAAGCGGAGAGGTGACTTTCACCAAAGTTGCTGATGGCGAACGAGGCCCCAAAGGGGACAAAGGCGATAGAGGTAACGACGGTTTGCCCGGCAAGAACGGAGTAGGGATCAAGAATACCACTGTGACTTACGGACTGTCTGACAACGAAGCATCCCAACCCACCAACTGGACAGCAAACCCGCCAGCTCTGGTCAAAGGGAAATATCTCTGGACCAAAACAGTCTGGACATATACCGACGACACCTCTGAAACTGGGTATCAGAAAACCTACGTTGCTAAAGATGGGAATAATGGGAATGATGGTATTGCGGGCAAAGATGGCGTGGGAATTAAAAAAACTACGATTACTTACGCAGTCGGAACATCAGGAACAACTGCTCCAACAAGCGGTTGGAATAGTCAAGTGCCGAACGTGCCAGCAGGGCAATACCTATGGACCAAGACGGTTTGGGCTTATACGGATAATACCAATGAAACGGGCTATTCAGTGTCTAAAATCGGTGAAAAGGGTGAAAAGGGCGAAAAAGGCGAACGTGGGGCGCAAGGTGAGCGTGGTCCACAAGGTTTGCAAGGTCCACAAGGAATCCAAGGAATACCTGGTGTCAAGGGTGCTGATGGTAAAACACAATATACCCACATCGCTTACGCTGATAACACAATCGGTGGTGGTTTTAGCCAAACAGATACCAACAAGCCATTTATCGGTATGTATCAAGACTTCAATGCTATTGATAGTCAAAACCCGCAAGACTACCGTTGGTCTAAGTGGAAAGGTAGCGATGGCCGGGATGGTATTCCCGGTAAAGCTGGGGCGGACGGAAGAACACCTTACGTTCACTTTGCTTATGCCGATAGTGCCGATGGTCGAGATGGTTTCAGTTTGACCCAGAATGGGAACAAGCGCTTTTTGGGCGTATGCACCAACTTCAACCAAGCAGACAGCACTAACCCAGCAGATTATACGTGGAATGACATGACTGGCAGTGTGTCAGTCGGTGGTGAAAACCTAATCGTTAACTCAGCATTCCCAGAAAATCTTGAGAATTGGGGATTCTGGGAAGTGCCGCAGAAAAACGAAAATCTATCCATTTCGAACCATAGTTTTTACTACAACAGCGCTAGACCACTGTTCTTGTTAAAAACATCATCATCATTAGTCCCAGCGTCTACACTGCGTTTTTCGGTCAAGCGAAACACTGACTATTCGCTCAATATCCAGACGTTTGCCACTGGTAACATCAAGGGTGCCACGACCGCGAGGATCGCACCCAGCTGGATGACAACGCGGAACATCTCCATAAA
>ERZ772819.2615-NODE-2615-length-13390-cov-3.699363_pt1 | contig 13390 bp, 7 predicted proteins | sample MGYA00580860_ERZ772819 | MGnify/ENA primary metagenome ERZ772819 (study PRJEB29015, sample SAMEA2737683) | human gut metagenome | biome: human gut; feature: human-associated habitat; material: faeces | place: China | collected 2012 ...
GGGACTTGATCCAGAGAGGTATGTTACGGGCAATGAAAATATTCTTTATCCTAAATGGGAGAAGGGTCATTATTATGGCGGGATGAAAGAGTATGAACGTCTGGAAAAGGCCCGGGAAATACATAAAGAAGCTGCTGACGCTTCCACTTCATGGGGAATGTTCCAAGTGATGGGCTTTAACTATGCGATGTGCGGATATGGCAGTGTGGAGGAAATGGTGAAAGATATGTGTGTCGGAGAAGATAAGCAACTGGAAGCTTTTGCGAGGTTTGTGAAACTTGCTAAGCTACACTCCTATCTGGAGCAGAAAGACTGGGTCGGGTTTGCCAAGAGGTATAATGGACCCGGATATGCCCAAAATCAGTACGATAAAAAACTGGAAGAGGCTTATCGGAAGTTTACGAAGGAATAGAAATGTAATAGATAGGAGAAAGTAGGTTTTAATGAAAATATCAGGAAAGTCATAGATGTAATCAGATAGAATGAGTAACAATATACCCAAACGGGTATAGATTCCTGTCTTGCTCCCACTTTTATACCATATCGGGTATAAAAGTGGGAGTCTTTTATTGTATTTGTACCTAAACGGGTATAATATGGGAAATCAACAATAGCAAAGTATGTGAAGCAGATACGTAGGGAAGAGGGTGTCCAGGAAAGGATACTCTCTTTTTTATTTCCTGAGAATGTGATACTTATAACTTTTTCTGAGTGATCGGTTCCGGATGCCCTGTTTTCCTTTGTCATCTTCCTGTAAATGTCCACCTTTGCAATGTTGATCAACGAAATGTGAATAAAATTAGTAGTAATAACATGAACAAAAGGAGATTAGGAATATGACTTGGCACTACCCGTGCATTGCTTCAGGGTGTTGAGTTTCAGAAGATAGGCAGTATCGGCACTTCGGGCGGTAATGATTCCGGTAATGGTGATGGAGACATTGTGGATGATCCGACTGCATAATAACTTTAATCAGATAAATACATGAAGAAGAATAGCTGGAATATCCTTTTAAAGGTGATTATAGCTGTGGCAAGCGCCATTGCAGGAGTGATAGGAGGGCAGGGATTGCTCTGATAGCTGACCGATCGTTTCGGTTGAAAAAATAAATGCCGGTATCTGTTCGGAAGAATGGGTACCGGCATTTATTATTATGGTTAGCAAAACCGATAATTAAGAATAATCTTGTATATTTGTGAGTGAAACGATTAATAGAAATGTGTTATGGCTAAACTTTACCCGATTGGGATACAGAACTTTGAGAAAATACGTAGGGAAGGCTATCTTTATATAGATAAGACTGCATTAGTCTGTAGATTGGTAAAAACGGGTTCATATTATTTCCTGAGCCGTCCCCGTCGCTTTGGCAAGAGTCTGCTGATATCTACTCTTGAAGCTTATTTTCAAGGGAAAAAGGACTTGTTTCGTGGTTTGGCTATGGAGGAGTTGGAAAAAGATTGGATAAAATATCCGATTTTACATCTGGATCTGAACACCGAAAAGTATGATACGCCCGAAAGCCTGGATCGAATATTGAACGATACGTTGGCTAAATGGGAAATGGTGTACGGGACTGCTCCTTCTGAAACTTCTATTCCTTTGCGTTTCAAGGGTATTGTACAGCGTGCCTGTGAACAGTCGGGGCAGCGGGTGGTGATTTTGATTGATGAATATGATAAACCGATGTTGCAGGCTATCGGTAATGAGGAGTTGGGAGAGAAGTATCGTGATACACTGAAAGGTTTTTATTCTGTGCTGAAAACGATGGACGGGTATATCCGCTTTGCCCTTTTGACGGGAGTTACCAAGTTTGGTAAGGTAAGTGTGTTTAGTGACCTGAATAATCTGAACGATATCTCCATGGACGAACCTTATGTGGAGTTGTGTGGAATTACAGAAAAGGAAATCCATCATTATCTGGAACCGGAAATTCGTCAGTTGGCGAAATATCAAAAGATGTCGTACGAAGATGCTTGCCGGGAGCTGAAGGAACGGTATGATGGCTATCATTTCACGGAAAATTCTATCGGTTTATATAATCCGTTCAGTATACTGAATACTTTTTATAAGATGAAGTTTGGCAGTTACTGGTTCGAAACAGGTACTCCGTCTTATTTGGTAAAACTTTTACTGCGTGATAAATATGACTTGCAACAGCTGGCACACGATGAGGCGACATCAGATATGCTGAATTGCATAGATTCTACTTCGAAGAATCCTCTGCCGGTGATTTATCAGAGTGGCTATCTGACGATAAAAGGGTATGATGAACGTTTTGATATCTACCGCCTGGGATTTCCCAATCGGGAAGTAGAGGAAGGATTTATCAGGTATTTACTTTCTTTTTATGCAAATATTGATAAAGGACAAACAGGGTTTCATATAACCAGGTTCGTTTCTGAAGTGGAACAGGGAGATTGTGATGCTTTCTTTCGTCGTCTGCAAAGTTTCTTCGCCGATACTCCTTATGAACTGGTACGTGACTTGGAGTTGCATTATCAGAATGTTCTTTTTATTGTTTATAAGTTACTTGGTTTTTATGTCCAGGCGGAGTATCATACTTCTAACGGGCGCATCGATATGGTTTTGAAGACAGACCGATACATTTATGTGATGGAGTTCAAATTTGACGGGAGTGCGGAAGAGGCTTTGAAACAGATAGAAGAAAAGGGATATGCCGCTCCGTTTGCCAATGATCCCCGTCAACTGCTAAAGGCAGGAGTGAACTTTAGCTCGAAAACAAGGAATATTGATTGTTGGGTCGTGGATTGACTCTAAATTCCATATGATAATCTGAATATTACATATCTGTGTGATCTGTTAATCTGTGGTGAAAAAGAGTTCATTGAAGAATGTTCCCGATACGTTGAATCTCGTCTGTACTGAACTTACAGTTTTCCGTCACTTTCAGATTGTCTTCCAGTTGCTTGACGGAGCTCGCGCCGACGATAACAGAGGTTACCAGATCATCTTTCAAGACCCAGGCCAATGCCATTTCGGCTAAGGTCTGTCCCCGATTACCTGCCACTTCATTCAATGCTTTGATTTTATTGAATACTTGCTCGGTCAATTGCTCTTTCTTCAGGAAACCTCCGCGGGCTATTCTTGAGTCCTCCGGAATTCCATTTAGATACCGGTTGGTGAGCAGACCTTGAGCCAGAGGAGAAAAGGCGATAAAGCCCGTACCATTTTCTTTGGCTTGTTGCAGAATGCCTTGTTCTTCCGGTTCACGGTTAAACAGGTTGTATCGTCCCTGATAGAGTAGACAATGCACGTCTCGTTCTTCCAGATATCGGTAGGCGAACTCTGCCTTTTCTTTGGGGTATTTGGATATACCGATGTAGAGGGCTTTACCTTGCCGGACAATATCGATGAGCGCCTGAAGAGTTTCTTCAAGTGGAGTTTCGGGGTCGTAACGATGGGTATAGAAAATATCGACATACTCCAGATTCATACGTTTTAAACTCTGGTTGAGACTGCTCATTAGGTATTTCCGGGAGCCCCAGTTTCCGTAAGGACCTTCCCACATATCATGGCCGGCTTTGGTGGATATGAATAGTTCATCCCGATAGGGCATAAAGGATTTCTTCATGATGAGTCCGAACGTTTCTTCGGCTGAGCCGTAAGAGGGACCGTAGTTATTAGCCAGGTCGAAATGTGTGATACCTTTGTCGAATGCAAAGTGAGCCATCCGGAGGCTGTTGGCTAATGTGTCAACATCACCAAAATTATGCCAGAGGCCCAGAGAAACTTCCGGTAACAGTATACCGCTTTTACCGCAACGACGGTACTTCATCCCACCGGAGTATCTTGCTTTATCGGCTGAATAAATAGGATTGATCATATGCTGAGATCTTTTGAAGATTAACTATGATGCAAAGATAATCGATTTATGGAGCAACATAGGTTATCAAAATAATAATTGTATTATGAATGGATAAAATAATACTGGATGGTTTGATGGAATCCCGATAATTTTGCATTATTGAAAAGCGTATGAACTAAAAACAGTGGAGACAGAATATGAAAGACATGCAAACAAAAATAGTAATGATAGGGATTCTACTTTCTACAGGTATAATGTTGAGGGCTCAGGACAATGGAGGGTGTGAGGATTGTCCGGCTTTTAATGCAGGAGGAAAAGTGGAAGTCCGTGGTGTAAAAGAGAGGATTATCGGAGATTTGTCGCAACCGGTCGCGGTTCGTGTAAGGACGTTGATTCAACAGATGACATTGGCAGAGAAGGTAGCTCAGTTGGTGAGCGAAAGTGATAGCATTCCGCGGTTGAATCTTCCTGCTTATAATTATTGGAATGAATGTCTTCACGCAGTGCCTCGTGCCGGTGAAGTGACAGTCTTTCCGCAAGCCATTAATCTGGCTTCTACCTGGGATACGGTGTTAGTCAAACGGGTAGCTTCTGCTATTTCTACGGAGGCACGGTTGAAATATCTGGAGATAGGAAAAGGGCTCACTTACTGGTCGCCTACTATAAACATGGCGCGTGATCCACGCTGGGGAAGAAATGAAGAGACTTATGGTGAAGATCCGCATCTGACTTCGCGACTTGGAGTGGCTTTTGTTAAAGGCTTACAGGGGGATCATCCGACTTATCTGAAAACTGTCGCAACAATCAAACATTTTGTGGCCAATAACGAAGAGAACAATCGTTTCTCCAGTTCTTCACAAATACCGACGAAACAGCTATATGAATATTATTTCCCCGCTTACGAAGCTTGCGTGAAAGAGGCAAACGCACAATCGGTGATGACGGCTTATAATGCTTTTAACGGAGTACCACCCAGCGGTTCGCATTGGTTACTCGATGATGTGCTGAGAAAAGAATGGGGATTCGATGGATTTGTAGTTTCTGATTGCGGGGCTATTGGGGTGATGAATTGGCAGCACCGGGTGGTAAACTCGCTGGAGGAGGCAGCTGCTTTAGGAGTAAACAGTGGTTGTGATCTGGAATGTGGTACTACTTATAAGGAAAAACTTGTTCAAGCGGTAGAACAAGGATTAATTTCAGAAGCTGCTATTGACCGGGCTTTGACAAGAGTATTAACGGCACGGTTTAAGTTGGGAGAGTTTGATCCGATGGAACTTGTCCCATATAATCATTATGATAAGAAACTATTGGCAGGAAAGAAATTTGCAGAACTTGCTTATGAGGCTGCTGTTAAGTCGGTCGTGCTATTGAAAAACGATGCTTTGTTACCTTTAAATAAAGAAAAGATTAAATCTGTAGCCGTAGTAGGACCGTTTGCCGATTACAATTATTTGGGGGGATATAGCGGACAGCCTCCTTATTCGGTTAGCCTTTTGAAAGGAGTGAAGGAGCTGATAGGTAAAAAAGGGAAAGTCACTTATCTGAACGGAATGGGAACCTCTGCGGATTCTATAGCGCAAGTGGTAAAAGGGGCAGATATAGTACTTGTAGCTTTGGGTAGTGATGAAAAAATGGCACGAGAAAACCATGATATGCCTTCTATTTATTTACCGGAGGGACAAGAGAAGCTTCTAAAAGAGATTTATCAGGTGAATCCGAGAATTGTATTGGTTTTCCACACGGGAAATCCGTTGACTTCCGAATGGGCGGATACACATATACCGGCTATTATGCAGGCTTGGTATCCGGGACAGGAAGCGGGTAGGGCTTTGGCCAATTTGCTGTTTGGAAATGAAAATCCGTCGGGTAAGTTGCCTATGACTATCTACAAAACCGAAGAACAGTTACCGGATATACTGGATTTTGATATGTGGAAAGGGCGTACTTATCGTTATATGAAAGGGGAACCTTTATATGGTTTCGGCCATGGATTGAGTTATACATCTTTTGAGTTCGATAATATACAAGGGAATGATACTTTGCAGCCGGATGCGATTTTACAATGTTCGGTCGAGTTATCCAATTCAGGTCAGTTAGCAGGAGAAGAAGTGGTCCAAGTCTATGTTTCGAGGGAGAATACTCCTGTTTACACATATCCGTTGAAAAAATTAGTGGCATTTAAAAAAGTAAAACTTGCTTCAGGTGAGAAAAAGAAAGTGGATTTTACTATAGCTCCCCGGGAGTTATCAGTTTGGGAAGATGGGAAATGGAGGATGCTTTCCGGAAAGTATACTTTGTTTATCGGTTCCGGACAACCGGGGTTGGCGAAAGGTATTACGAAAGGTTTTGAGGTTAAGATAAGGTAAAGTTAGTTTTTACAGGTTCTGGGGTAGTAGTTGTTTTTTAAGGAAAGATTGTTTGAAGGTAATTTCTGTATGTACTTGTTCTCTGATGTAGAGGGTGTGCTGATTGTATCAGTATCAGATAAAATAATACTGGATTGTTAATAATAACTGCACTAATTTTACATTTGAGAAAGTTCCCCGATATTGGGATGAAATAAGTCTCAATTTCGTCTTTTAGATAAACTATGGTGGAATAACGGATGCATTAAAGGCAAAAAGCGAATAAAGAGTGTTTGTTTGAATTGCATAAGTGAATGATAAAATCATATTTGTTTGTTCTGCCGGTTGACTCTATTTTTGCATTATCACAAAATTAATCATTTAAAATCAGTGTAATAGTATGAAGAACATGATGTTGTTTCTGATGGCACTCTTAATGAGTGGCCATATGATGGCTCAGCAAACCATTGTTACAGGTGTAATTACCGATGCTAACGATGGATCTCCATTGATCGGAGCCAATGTTCTGGTTAAAGGTGCCGGAACCGGTTCTATTGCCAATGTGGACGGTAAGTATAGTGTTAACGTCCCAAATGGTAAGAATGTATTGGTCTTTTCGTGTGTAGGTTATAAAGAACAGGAGATCACTTTAAAACCCGGACAAAAAGTGCTCAATGTGACCATGAAAGAGGATACTGAACTACTGGATGAAGTAGTAGTTATAGGCTATGGCTCCATGAAGAAGAGTGACTTGACTGGTTCGGTCACCAGCATCAAAAGTGAAGATTTAATGAAAACAAACCCGATTAGTATTAATCAGGGACTCCAAGGGCGTATTGCAGGTGTGCAGGTTAACCAGAATGATGGTGCTCCCGGAGCCGGGGTAAGTATTCAGATTCGTGGTGCTAATTCATTCTCCACCTCTACCGAACCGCTTTATATCGTGGATGGTATTCCTTTTACCAGTAGTGGAATGCCGGGAACAGGCAAAGACGGTATGATGCAGACAGCCAATCCGCTTTCGACAATTAATCCGTCGGATATCGAATCTATTGAGATCTTGAAAGATGCCTCTGCCACAGCTATCTATGGATCGCGTGGTGCAAATGGTGTGGTATTGATTACTACCAAACGTGGTGCAAAAGGAAAAGATAATATCAGCTTCAGTGCTAATTTCGGAATATCGAAAGTAGTGAAGAAATTGGATATGTTGGATGGATATGCATATGCGATGTATAGGAATGAAGCCACAAAAATGTTCAATGAATACGAAAATGCTAAAGAACTTATTCCTTATCCGGGTACTTCTATGGTGGATCCGAATACCGGTGAATCGGTTTATTCTCCGGGACCGGAAGATTATCGGAATGGCACATATCCGAGTGTAAACTGGCAGGATGAAGTGTTTGAAACAGCGTTCTCCCAAGAGTATAATCTGAGCGTAAACGGTTCGAATGATAAAGGGTATTATGCTATTTCCGGTAATATTCTGGATCAGAGCGGTATCATTCATAATTCAGGGTACAAACGATATACATTTCGTGCGAATGTGGCGCGTAAAGTACACGAATGGATTGAAATAGGCACGAATATGAGTTTTACTAATTCATTGAATAAACTTGCTAAGACAAATTCTGTCAGTGACGGTATTATTCGTGGTACTTTGTTTTATCCGGCTACTGCTCCATTGGATGATGAAACGAATAATGCCCAGTTGAACTGGTTCTCTTCTAATCCTTATGTATATACACGTGCTGCTAAAGATGAACTGACAACGAACAGTTTCTTTTCTTCTTCCTTCGTAGAAATTACTCCGTATAGAGATCTAAAAGTTCGTCAAAATGTGGGTTTCTCTTATAATATGAATGAACGTGATGTGTATTATAACAGGGAGACTGTGGAAGGTAAAGATCCGACAAACGGCTATGCTTCGAAAGCTGATAATTGGTCGAAGAATCTGGTACTTGAAACGATGGCAACTTATAATAAGACTTTCAACAAGAATCATTTGCTGAATGTGGTTGCGGCTTTCTCTTATGAGAGAGGGGATTATGGTAACAAAGCAATGGTAGCTACCGGATTTCCGCAAGACTTGACAGAAGACTTTGATATGGGTGCTGCTGTGAATCCTCAGAAACCTACCAGCGGACGTGGAATGACTTCTTTGGTCTCCTTTCTGGGACGTGCTAACTATAACCTGATGAATAAGTATCTGTTTACTGCCTCTTTCCGTCGGGATGGTTCCAGTAAGTTTGCACCGGGTAACAAATGGTCGAATTTTGCTTCGGGTGCTATTGCCTGGAGAGCGTCAGAGGAACAGTTTATTAAAGATCTGAATGTGTTTAGTAATCTGAAATTCCGTGCAAGTTACGGACAGACAGGTAATCAGGCGATTGGGGCATATGCTACCCGTGACTATCTGACTGTGGCCAATTATCCAATTAACGGTGCACTTGCCAGTGGATTCGCCAATTTGACTTGGAGAGGACCGGCCAATCCGGACCTGAAATGGGAAACTACCAGCCAGTATAATGTAGGGGTAGATATGGGTTTCTTCCAGAATAGAATTAATCTGACTATTGATCTGTATTATAAGAAAACATCTGATTTGTTACAGAATATACAGATACCCCAAAGTACAGGTTTTTCAAATATGACGACAAATTTTGGTAACGTAACCAATAAAGGACTTGAAATTACGGGAAAATTTTATGCAATCACCGGAAAGAATCTCAATTGGGACTTTGATGCTAATATTTCTTTTAATCGTAATAAAATCAGTGGTCTTCCAGGCGATCAGTTCGCCCAGGGATGGAGTAAGGCTGATAATGTGTTCTTGCAACGTAATGGAATGCCGATCGGAACCATTTATGGATTTGTGGAAGACGGCTTTTATGATAATATAGCTGAGGTGAGAGCTGATCCGTTTTATGCAGAACAGTCAGAGGCTATATGTAAAGCGATGGTAGGTGAGGTGAAGTATAAGGATTTTGATGGAGTTGCCGGTATTACGAATGCCGATCGTCAGATAATTGGTGATACGAATCCGGACTTTACGTTTGGTATGACCCACAATTTTAATTATAAAAACTTCTCTTTGAGTTTCTTCCTGCAAGGATGTGTTGGAGGTGATATTTTTAATGCAAACTTGCTTGAAGTGACTATGAGTGGCATTGGTAATATTCCTCAAAATATATATGAATCCCGTTGGACACCCGAGAATCGGGAGAATGCCAAATGGCCGAAAGCATATGCAGGTTATGGAAGAACGATGAAGCTATCGGATCGCTATGTGGAAAATGGATCTTATCTGAGAATGAAGAATATTAATCTGGGTTATAAATTGGTTTCTCCATTCAAAGGAATCGAATCGATCAATCTGTTTGCTTCTGTTAGTAATGTATTTACCATTTCGGGTTATAGTTGGTATGATCCGGATGTGAACTCTTTCGGAAGTGATGCCTCTCGCCGTGGTGTAGATTTATTCTCGTATCCAAGCAGTCGCACTTTCTCATTTGGTTTACAATGTACATTTTGATGTTTAACTCAAATCAAGAAAAGTCATGAAAAAAATAATATTTAAATCGTTTTTATTGTTGTGGACAGTCTTATTAGCATGTTCATGCAATGATTTACTGGATGAAAAGGCCTATGATTTCGTATCGCCTGAGCAGTTGGGCGACAGTGAAAGTGCAGCTTCACAACTTGTAACAGGAACTTATAATACAGTGATCACTAGTTTTATCGCTCCAGGATCTTATCTTTACCTGACCAATATGGATTGTGACTATGCATCGGGTGCGTCATGGGCATTTGGTAATGTGGGAGCTGGTAATCCGCTGGGATTTTGGGGAATAGACCATTTATGGCAAGGTAGCTATACATTGATTCATCGTGCAAATCTGAGTATATCCAAAATTTCGGCGATGAATAATCTGAGTCAAGAAAGTAAACAGGATGCTTTGGCTCAACTCTGTTTCCTCAAAGCATGGGCTTATTTTAATTTGGTGAGAAATTATGGTCCTGTACCTATTTTCCGGAAGTCTATTTCGGAAGGGGAAGCTATGAGCCAACCTCGTGCATCGGTTCCGGATGTATATGCACATATCATTGAGTTACTGGAACAAGCTGAAGGCATGTATTCAAAAGATGATGCAGGTTTTGTAGTGGGACATGCTTCAAGCGGAGCTGCAAAGGCATTGTTGGCAAAAGTATATGTTACCATGGCTTCCGGTGCGATGGCAGGTGTACCTATTGTGGTTAAAGGAGGAGATCCGAATGTGTTCGAACCACAGCCCATCACACATATTGCGAAAACTGTTGCTGGTTATGAGGGATTTGATCCGGCTAAGTATTATGCGTTGGCACGTGACAAAGCTTGGGAGGTGATAAACGAATATACCTTATTTGATAATTATATGGATGTATGGACTATCGGTAATCGTAATAAGGGAGAACATATTTGGATGGCACAGGCTATCAGTGGTGATAAAGATTTTGGAAATACTATTTGTCAGGATTATGTAGGTATTTTTAAAGAAGACGGTACCATGGATGGTAACTGGTATGGTATGCGCGATCACTGGTATCTGCTTTTCGAAGAGCAAGATAAACGTATTGTTGACGGAGTTATTCATCGATATGCATCGGATGGTATATCTAATGGAAAAGTCATTTATAACTATTATCCCCGTTGGTATGCTGATAAGGTAGAGAAGAAGGAGGTTTACGATAGTCAGGGAAATGCTTTTGACGGTACTGAAGTTTATCATGAAGGTCCCGGATGGACTTTGGCAAAGCTTACTAAATTTACATTTGTCTCGGATCGTAAACAGGAAAAAAGTGATTTTCACTTCCCGTTACTTCGTCTGCCAGATATTATGTTGATTTATGCTGAGGCAGTCAATGAACTGAATGCTGGTCCGGATGCTGAAGCTTACAGGCAAATAAACAGGATTCGTACACGTGCTAATGCTACTCCATTTTCCGGAATGAATCAAGATGAGTTCCGTTCGGCTGTGCTCGAAGAACGGGCTCGTGAGTTGGCTTATGAAGCAGATCGCCGTTATGATCTTTTCCGTTGGGGGATCTATCTGGATGTGATGAATGCTATCGATATGGATGAGCATAACGTGACTAAGCGTCGTCTGGAGCGGAATCTTCTTTATCCGATACCTACCAGTGAGGTAAACTCTAATGACAAGATTGATGTCAACAATCCGGGATGGTAATGAATATATTCGTAACATTTAAAACTGAAGATACAATGAAAACATTTAGATATATTTTATTCGCATGGGTGATTCTGGGCTGCGGGCTGTTTACATCGTGTAAAGACGATGAAGTGGAATATGCTCCTTTGGCTATCACCCGGGTGTCTGCGGTGTCCGATCGTAAGCAAGCCATAGAGCAAGTTGATTTAGGGCAATATATTATTGTACAGGGCTCAGGGCTCAACGCAGTGAGTACTCTTCTGATTAATGATGTTGTGGTCGATTTGGATAATGCATATATTACACCCAAAGAGATTACTTTTTCTGTTCCAAGAACTATTCCTGGAGAAGTGAATAACTTGATAACATTGATGTCGGATCAGGCAACGGTAACAACTCCTGTTTCAGTCTTCATTCCGGATTTAAGAGTTGATGGTATGTATAATGAGTTTACTCCAGCAGGTGAAACAATGAAAGTTGTGGGGGATTTCTTTGATATCTACGGAATTACTCCAGAATCCGGAAAACTATTTTTTGGTGATAAAGAGATGGTGATAACTAAAGCTACAGCTGATACCATCTATTTTCAGTTGCCTGAAGATGCTGTTGCAGGAAGCAAAATTCGGTTGATTAGTCCGATAGAAGGTGAGGTTATTGTATCTGGTAAATACATGGAAAAGGGAAATATGCTTTGTGATTTTGATCCGTATGATGGCTGGGGAGGTGGTGCGAATTATGTATCGTCTGGTCCTGAACCCCAACCTTATAGCGGTCAATACTCACATTTTAAACTGAGTAAAAACGATGCCGATGATTGGGCGTGGAATGATTTTACAGGGATTGCACAGAAAAATGTGACTTATTGGCAGGAAGTATTGGAGAACCCACAAGACTATTGGTTTAAGTTTGAAGTCTGTACGCTGGTGCCTTTGACAAAAAGATTAATTCGTTTCTATTTTGAACAAATAAACTATGATTGGGCTCCTTTCTCTCCAAGTTTACCTTTTAAGACAAATGGTGAATGGCAAACAGTTACGATTGATTTAGCAGATATGTGGAAAGGAGATTTGCCTAATACTTCTATGTTACAAATAATGGGTAATGGGTTGGCGGAAGATACGGACATCTGTTTTGATAATTTCCGTATCGTTCCCAAAGATTAAGGTGTGCTTAGCAAAAAGCAGATTATAATCTGCTTGATGTAGGGTAGAGTTGGTAAAAGAGGGAAGTTTTTATGGAACTATCCCTCTTTTTAACTCAGCCTGCAATATAAATCTAACAAAAATGATAATGCGAAAAATTCAATATCTGTTTATTGCTTTGTTTATCTGCCTGGAAATCCAGGCACAAGACAAATTTAATATCAGGGGAGTGTTGCCCTGGCATAATTTTCTATCGGGACCTACTTCCTGGAATCTGTCGGATTACCGGATTTATCTGGATGAATGCCGGAAGAATGGTATCAATTTTATTGGTTTTCATAATTATACTGGTGGTGGAGAACGCTATGTCACCTATGTGGAACCTATGATAAAAATAGAATATAAAAATATTCTTCCGCAAGCTTGTTTTGATAATTCGATGACAGCCCGTTGGGGATATCTTCCGATGGCTGTGAAAGACTTTGCTTTTGATACGGGAAAGATATTTCAATTGCCTGTTGGTGCAGAAGCTTTTGGCAATAATGGTTCGATAACATCACATTCTTCTCGGGAACATTATGAAAAAGCTCAGTCCTTGATGAGGGATGTTCTGAAGATGGCACATGAACGGGGAATCCGAATGGCTATGGGATTTGAATTCGGAGTGATCCCTCCCGAATATTTTTCTTTGAATGTAGCCGGAGATTGTTTTTATTGGGCAGGTGAATCGAATATGATCCCCAATCCGAAAAGTCAGATAGCTGCCGAGATACATTATGCGGCAATTGATGATATCCTAAACACTTATCCGGATATCGATTATATCTGGATGTGGCTGAATGAACATTCATTTATGGGTGTCAA
>ERZ772819.2634-NODE-2634-length-13308-cov-3.684222_pt1 | contig 13308 bp, 14 predicted proteins | sample MGYA00580860_ERZ772819 | MGnify/ENA primary metagenome ERZ772819 (study PRJEB29015, sample SAMEA2737683) | human gut metagenome | biome: human gut; feature: human-associated habitat; material: faeces | place: China | collected 2012 ...
CCCCAGCGCTTCCGGGTTGATGACGAGCATCGACCCCTACGCCGTAGGGGCGGATGCCATATCCGCCCGTGCCCGCTTGCCATACCCGCAAACACGACCCGTGTATAACCCCCTCCGCGCCTGCACATACTGTGCGCACGGAGGTGTTTTTATGAGCTATCTTGATTGTGCCCAGTATGACTGCTGCCATAACAAGGCGGGCTGCTGCTGCCTGAACGACATCAAGGTCCATCACACCGGCGAGAGTGATGCCGTCTGCAGCAGTTACCGCAACAGCGAGGGCTATGGCAATGTTGCCACTGACAACCAGCCCGCAAGTCCCGAGACCGAGATTGCCTGCGACGACCGCGGCTGCCGCCACCAGCAGGGGCTTTGCTGCTGCGCCAGCCATGTCAGCGTGGACACCTGCAGCTGCGGCCCCGCCTGCGCTACACGGGCGCCAAGATAACCGCAAACTGCGCAAAAAGGCTTCCCTTATGGAACGGGGAAGCCTTTTTGTGTGCTTTTAGTTGCGAAACACCGCATTTCGTTGTATAATAAGACGATATAGTAGGTTTTGTGCGCCCATGCGTGGGTGCTGTACTATAAATTTGACGAAGCGAGGCGTTTTATTATGGCTGCACAGCCCATCACCGTGCCTTTTGTCTCTTTCCGCCCCATGGAGAGGGAACTGGATGCCGATCTGCGCGCGGCTTTTGCCCGCGTGCTGGACAACAGCTGGTATATCGAGGGCAAAGAAGATGCCGCTTTTGAAGCCGCCTTTGCCGATTACTGCGGCGCAAAATACTGCGTCGGCTGCGGCAACGGCCTGGATGCCCTGGTGCTTATTTTAAAAGCGCTGGGCATCGGCCCAGGAGACGAGGTTATCGTGCCATCCAACACCTTTATTGCCACCGTGCTGGCTATCTCCTACGCCGGGGCAACGCCGGTCTTTGTGGAGCCGGTGCTGGCCAGCTACAACATCGATCCCGCCTGTATCGAGGCGGCCATCACCGAGAAGACCAAGGCTATTATGGCTGTGCACCTCTACGGCCAGTGCGCCGACATGGACCCTATTTTGGAGATCGCCCGTGCCCACGGCCTGAAGGTCGTCGAGGATGCAGCCCAGGCTCACGGTGCCACCTACAAGGGCCGCCGCGCAGGCAGTTTGGGCGATGCCGCCGGGTTCAGCTTTTACCCCGGCAAAAACCTGGGCGCCCTGGGCGATGCCGGCTGCGTGACCACCAGCGACAAGGCCCTGGCCGAGAAGATCCGCGCCCTGGGCAACTACGGCAGCGACTACAAGTACCATCATATTTATAAAGGCCAGAACTCCCGCCTGGATGAGATGCAGGCGGCTTTCCTGGCGGCTAAGCTGCCCCACCTGGACGCGATGAACGCCCAGCGCCGCACCATTGCCGCCCGCTATTTTGCCGAGATCACCAACCCCGCCGTGACCCTGCCCACTGTGATGCCGGGCTGTGAGCATGTGTTCCACATCTTCGCCGTGCGCTGCAAAAACCGTGATGCACTGGAAAAACATCTCAACGAACGCGGTGTCGGCACCAACAAGCATTATCCCACGCCCATCCATCTGCAGGGCGCCTACAAAGAACTGGGCATCCCCGCCGGTGCGCTGCCCCTGGCTGAAGAAATCTCCGCCACGGAGCTGAGCCTGCCCATGTACTACGGCATGACCGAGGAGCAGGTAACCGCTGTCATCGACGCCGTGAACAGCTTTAAGGAGTAACCATGCCCAAGGTAGGAATCGTTATCTCCAATTACAACGGCTGGCAGGATACGCTGGTCTGTCTGGACAGCCTGCAAAAGCAGACGTACAAGGACTTTGAAATTATCCTGCTGGACGATGCTTCGCCAAATGACTCGGTAGCGCAATTGCAGGATAAACTGCCTGCCAACACGGTGTTTCTGCCGCAAGAGCAGAACCTGGGCTTTGCCGCCGTCAACAATGTGGGGATGCGCCGTGCACTGACCGATGGCTGTGACTATGTGCTGCTGCTGAACAACGACACCGCCGTTGCCCCCGATATGCTGGAGACCTTGCTGCGGGAGACCCCGGCAGGCGCCGTGAGCTGCCCAAAAATGTTGTTTATGAACCCGCCGGACGAAATCTGGTTTGCAGGCGGCACGCTGGATCCCGCTACCGGTAAGGTGAAGCACCTGGGCGGCCACGCTAAGGACGGTCCCGCCTTTGCCCAAAAGCAGCAGGTGAGCTTTATCACGTTCTGCTGTGTGCTGCTGCCGCGGGCGGTCATTGAACAGGTTGGTTATCTCGACGAGACACTGTTTATGTATTGCGAAGATGTGGATTACTGCATCCGTTTAGGCCAGGCCGGTGTGCCGCTGTGGTTCCTGCCCGATGCCAAACTGTGGCATAAGGCAGGCGGCAGCGCGGGCGGGATGCTGTCGGTCTACTACATCACCCGCAACACGCTGTACCTGACCTGCAAGGGAAAATCCCGCGCCTACGCGAAGAGGAAAACCGTGCTGCCGATTCTCACCGGCGCGGCCCGCTATGCGCTGACCAAGGCGCTGGGCCGCAAAAAGGGCCGCAGCTATGGCGCCTACCGTGGTGCCGTGGACTTTTGGAACGGCAAGATGGGGCGGATGGAACCGCCCAAAACGAAGGAGAATTGATTTTGGCACAGACGCTGTCAATCATTCTGGCACAATATTACCCAGACAAAATGCAGCTGCGCCACACGCTGGACTCGCTGCTGATACAGGATACCTACGATTTTGAGCTCATCATCGCCGATGATGGCTCGCCGGAGGATTACTGGGATGACACCCGCGCCTACCTGGCGGCCCACGGATTTACCAACGTAAAACTGTCCAAAAACAAGGTCAACCAGGGCACGGTCACCAATATGCTCCACGCGGTGGAGCTGGCCAGCGGGCAGTGGATCGCCGGTATCTCGCCGGGCGACTATGTGTACGATGCCTCTACTGTCCGCTGGGTGCTGGACATGCTGCGCAGGGACGCTCCGCAGGTGGCCTTTGGAAAGTCCGCCTACTACCGACAGGAGGCCGATGGCACGCTGGTGCAGCTGCCCGGTGAGACCCCCTTTGACCGCACTCCCTACGAGGCCGCCCACTACGATAACAAAGCTATCCGCCGCAATGTGCTGTTGTACGATGACGGCATCAGCGGCATTGAAACAATGTACGAGCGCGGAATTTTCCTGGATGCGCTGCAAAAGATGAATGGCCGTGTCCGCTTTGCCGAGGACTTTGCCACCCGGTTGTTTGCCGTGCAGGGGGTTCCGATCCGCTGCTATGATCGGATTCTGCGCTGGTACGAGTACGGTACCGGTGTTTCCACCAACGAGAAGGCCCGCGCCAGGATGGAAGCCGATTGGCGCGCCATGCTGACGCTGATGCGGGAATTGTATCCCCAAGACCGGCTGGTACGGCTGGCGTGGGAGTATTACCACAACGACCGCCACAAATCCCGCCTGGTGCGGGGATTGATCGGCCGTCTGGTTGTGCCGCAGAACTGTGCGTTCAAAAAGGCGCAGCACAGCTGGCAGCCGCCGATTAACGGCGATATGGCTGAGTTGAAGAAAATCTACGCCTATGCCGAGGAGGACACACACGCATGACAACTTTGCAGAGCAGGGAAGATGCCCTGCTGCGCCGGGTCAGGGCCTTTGATTGGGCCCGCCTGAAATGGTGCTTTGCCGCAACGGCGCTGTGTATGCTGCTGGCGCACGGCTTTGCATGGTTTAACCTGTTCCCCAGCCATGACGGCACGATTCTGGTTTTTGATGCCGATGTTGTTATGCTGCAGCTGGGGCGCTGGGTGCAGCTGCCGTATTACCGCTTTCTGCGCGGCAAAATCAACATGCCCTGGCTTACCGGTATGTTCAGCGTGCTGTGGGTGTCGCTTTCGGTGTACCTGATCAGCAGTTTGCTGCAGCTGCGCAAAAAATCCATGGCCGCTGTGGCGGCGGTGTTTGGCACAGCCATCAGCGTTACGCTGCTGAATGCTACTTATAACGATAAAGCAGATCTTTTCACCTGCGCCATGATGTTGGCCCTCTTGGGAGCCTGCGCCGTGCGTCGCTGCCGCCGCCCTTGGTTGGGCGTGCTGCTCTGCGGCGGGTGTCTCTGCCTCTCGATGGGATTGTATCAGGGCTACATTGAGTTCGCTATCGGCCTGCTTTTGCTGTGCATGCTGCGGGATTGTCTGACGACAGATCTGCCTTGGAAAGACTATCTGCGCCAAGGCATCACCGCCATTGCGGGCCTGCTGTTGGGCGGCGTACTGTATGCTGTATCGATGAAAGCGGTGCTGGCTTATAAGCACCTGGAACTGATCGACAGCTCCAACGGCCTGCAGCAGATGAGCCGTGCCGGGGTGGCGGATTACCTGGCCCGCCTGCCCGGCGCGTACAAACAGGTATTTACCACCCTGCTGGGGTATGATGTCTGGAACAACCGTGGCATGCGGTTGGCAACGGCTGTCTGCCTGCTGCTGGGTCTTGCCTGCCTGGTACTGGCCCTGTGTAAAAAGCCACTGCGCGCCGCTGTGCAGGTGATTATCCTGTTAGTGCTGCTGCCGCTGGGGCTGAATGTGGTGTATCTGCTGTCGGAAAAGCACCCCACGCTGTTGATGCTGTACCCGGTGTATCTGGTGTATGCGTTGGTGCTGCTGCTGACTGGACTGGAGCCGGACACCATCCCCCGCAGCGCCGCCTTGCTGGCTTGCCTGCTGTGCGCCTTTATTGCCGTGCAAAATGTGATTTATGCCAACGGCGCTTACACCTACCGCAAACTGGTCTACGAGAACACACGCGCCCAGGTGTATACCATTATGGCCAAGGTGGAGGACCTGCCCGGCTATGTGGAAGGAGAGACCCCGGTGGTTTTCTCCGGTGACTTTACGGATTCCAACTTCACCTACCACAACGACCTGATCCGCCTGTATGAGGAAGGGGAGACCGGCCTTTCCGGCTCCGCCATTACCTATGATGGCACCATCAAGTGGTGGTTCGGCAATATCATGGGCAGCAGCGCCAAAGTGGTCAACACACAGGCGGAACTGGATGCCTGGGCCGAAAATCCTGCTGTGCAGGCCATGCCTAGTTACCCCGCCAGCGGCTGCATTGCCATGGTGGATGGTGCGGCTGTAATTAAACTGTCCGATTAACATGCCAGAAGAAAGGCAGATACAACAATGATTATTCAAACGATCCGCATGAAAAGCGTCACCGCCGAGGGTATGGGCACCCTCTCGGTCTTTGAGGCCGAGCACGATGTGCCCTTTGCCATCAAGCGTATCTACTACATCCACAATGTCCCGGCGGGCGTCCAGCGTGGCGGCCACGCCCACAAGAAGCTGCGCCAACTGCTGTGGTGCCCCTATGGCAAGATCTTGATCAAGCTGGATGACGGCTTCGAGAAAGCGGAAGTCCTGCTGGACAGCCCCGACAAAGGCCTGATCGTGGAAAGCAACATGTGGCGCGACATGCTGTGGCAGCAGGACAATTCCGTCCTCTGCGTCGCGGCAGATTCCTTCTATGATGCGGACGATTACATCCGCGATTACGAGGCGTTCCTGCGTCATGTGGGCGCAGAGGACCCCGCAAAGGAGTAAAGCCATGGATTGGGCAGGAATCGATGAATGGATCTACCGCCGCCTGACGGAACTGGTGGATGTGCTGCCAATGCGCTTTGTCAAACTGGTAGCACACAATTATACCGATGCCCGCGTGCGCAAGCTGTATTGGCGCCGCCTGGGGCTGGAAATGGGAGAGGGCACCTATGCAAATCTGGGCCTGACGCTGCTTTCTGATGATTATACACCGCGGGTGCATATCGGGAACCACGTTTCCATCGCAGCCAATGTGACCTTTGTGCCGATGGCCTCAGCCAATAATGGGCAGGAGATCAACACCTACCCGTATGTGAGGGACCACCTGACAAAGGCAGCTGACATAGTTGTAGAGGATGAAGTCTGGATCGGCGCAGATGTGACGATCCTGCCCGGCGTGCATATCGGCCGCTGTGCGGTCATCGGCGCTGGCAGCGTTGTCACCGGGGATGTGGAGGCTTACCACATTTATGCCGGTGTGCCTGCCCGCAAAATCCGGGATATTCGCACCGGCGAACGGGTGCAGTAAAACAAGCAGGGGAGAAGTATGGAATTTACAGTACAGCCTTATACTGCGGATCAGGAAGCCGCCTGGGACCGCTTTGTGATGCAGGAAAGCGGCAACGGTACTTTTTTGCAGACCCGCAACTTTTTAAACTATCATCCGGCAGGCCGGTTTGAGGATGCCTCGCTGGTGGTCACCAACGAGCGCGATGCCATCGTGGCCGTCGTGCCTGCTGCCGTGCAGCAGCGAGATGGAAAGCACACCTTTGTTTCGCATCCGGGCAGTACCTACGGCGGCCCGGTCTTGCGGGAGGCGTACAATACGGCTGCGCGGGCGATTGGCATTCTGCAGGCCATTGATGCGTATGTAGCTGCCCACTACGAGGCCGCCATTTTCCGCCCGACCGTGGGTCTGCTGGAAAAGGAAGAAAACCAGACCCTGCTCTACGCCTTTACCTATTTGGGCTATACCCAGTTTACCGAGCTGAACACCTGGGTCCCGCTGGCGGGTAAATCGGCAGAGGATATTCTGGCGTCGTTCCGGCAGGATAAGCGCCAGAATGTCCGCAAGGCTATGAAGCATGACCTGACGTTCCGTGGGCTGGAGACCCAAAAAGAAATCGAGACGTTCCACGGTCTGCTGGCCCAAAACCTGGAGAAGTACGGTGTCCAGCCGGTGCATACCGCTGACGAATTATGGGAGTTCAAGTCCAGCCGCCTGCCTGAAATTGCCGAGTTTTACGGCGTGTTTGAGGGGGAGCGCATGGTGGCCGGCGGTATGACTTTCTACTTCGAGCAGGCTAATGTCGTTCATACCCAGTACCTTTCGGCGGACCTGAGCATCCGTAAGTACAGCCCGGCGGCGTATCTGTATTATCAGGTGCTTTGCGCTGCTGCAGCAAAAGGCTGTAAGGCACTGTCCTTCGGCATTTCGACCGAAGATAACGGCAAAGTGCTGAACTTTGGCCTGGTGGAAAGCAAAGAGGGCTACGGTAGCCGCCATGCCCTGAATTTGAGCTTTGCAAAGGATTTTTAAACAGGAGGAAACCGCATGGCACAGCCCAAGGTCAGCATCCTGATCTCTTTTTATAATCTGGCGCCGTATGTGGATGAAACGCTGCAAAGTGTACTGAATCAGAAGACAGACTTTCCCATTGAGGTTCTGTGCGCTGATGATGGCTCTGCAGATAATACGGTCGAAAAGCTGCGCCAGTGGGAGAAACGGTATCCAGAAACTGTGCGTGTATTTGTGATGGATTTTATACCCGGAGAAAAGCGACCACCGGATGTCCGTATTAAACGACTCAATGCGATCCGCAGCCGCCTTTTCCGTGAGGCCCAGGGAACATATATCTGCTATCTGGACGGCGACGATTTTTATACCGATCCGTATAAGCTGCAGAAGCAAGCGGATATTTTGGATGCAGATACCGAGAAAAAGTATGTTGCCTGCGGCCATAACGGCTGTTTCTATTGGCAAAGTACAGGAAAAACGCGACCCATTGAAAAGCCCATCCGGGAATGCAGCCTGACGGCTAAGGAGTATTGGAGCTTTTTGTATATCCACACGAATGCCTTGATGTTCCGCAATCTTCGTCTGCAGGGGATAGACCCGTTTGCCAGCGGCGTGACGATTGACGACAATCTGCTGACGGCACAATTTTTGCCCTATGGGGGCGTTTATTATCTGCCGGACTGCATGTTCAACTACCGCCAGACCGAGAACAGCACGTTTCATCTGCGTAGCCAGTACCAGAATTTTATGCTGAACTGCTTTATGATTTATGAGCTGCAGCGTGTAGATAAAAGCCTGTTCCCGAGCAGCCTGGTACGCATGATCTACGAATATACAGAACTTTACAAGGCCCGCAAAGACCCGCAGCTGGCGGAAGAAGCGCAGATTTTTATGCCGCGTTTCCGCAGTTATCATGCTGGCCGTCTCTGCCGCCTGGTCAACTACAGCCGCGAAGCCCTGCCGGCGCGGCTTTGGTGCGAGGTGGAAAATAAATTCTGGTTCTTTATGACCAAGGTGTTCCGCCATTTTATCTGGAAACCCAAAGTACGAGCCCTGCTGGAGGAAGCACGCATCAAACTAGAACAGCAGTCTGCTGCTCAATAATTACATCTCTCCCAAAAAGAAAGGATTGCCATGCCAACGATCAGCGTAATCATCCCGGTTTATAAAGTGGAGCGCTACCTGGACGCTTGCGTGGCCAGCGTGGTGGGGCAGACCTATCCCGATTTGGAGATCATTTTGGTTGATGACGGCAGCCCTGACAACTGCCCGGCCCTGTGCGATGCCTGGGCGGCGAAAGACACCCGCATCCGGGTCATCCACCGGTCGAATGGCGGTTTATCTGCGGCTCGCAACAGCGGGTTGGACATCTGTACTGGTGAATATATAGCCTTCGTGGACAGCGATGACCGCCTTGAGCCGGAAACGCTGGAACGCGCCTTGCGTGCCCAGCAAAGGTCCGGTGCAGATTTAGTCCTTTTCCACTACCTCTGCACTGATGAAAACGACCAACCCCTGCCGGACCGCACTCCGGCGGACCGTGAGGAAGAAGCGTTGACGCCGCCGCAATTCTGGGAAAAATTCTTTGCCAGCGGTGATGCCTGTACCTATTATGTGGTAGCATGGAACAAACTGTACAGAACTGAGCTGTTCCACACGCTGCGCTATGCCGAGGGCAAGCGGTATGAGGATATGTTCCTTTTGCCGAATTTGATTGGGCAGTGCAGGAAAATCCTCTGCCTGAATTTCCGCGGTTACCGCTATGCCCAGCGCACCGGCAGCATCATGTCCCAGGGCGACCCTCGCAACTACCTGGACCGCAGTGAATACCTGCTGGAATGGACCACTACCTTCGCCGCCAGGGGCGACACTCTGCGGGCCGAGGGGCTTTTGAACGACGCAATTGAAAATCTGGCCGAGAAAGACCGCTTCGACCTTTCCACCCCCGCCCAACAGCAGCGCTACCGCACAGCCTGCCGTGCCTGCGCCGATGCCTACCGCGACCTTGCCCAGCGTACCGGCCGGCGCAGTATGCTGTTGCGTGCCGCACTGCTGCGGTTGGGCCTGCCGGTTTACCAGGCATTCCTCAAACACAAAGCGTAAGGAGCTTTCACTCATGGAGCAAACACAACCCAAAAAGCAGTACCATGTGCATTACGGCCCTGCCGGGGGCCGCACCCGCGTGGATTTTAATGAACTGTGGCGGTATAAGGATCTGATCTGGCTGTTTGTCAAGCGCGATTTTACCGTGCTGTACAAGCAGACCGTGTTGGGCCCGGCGTGGATCTTAATTAACCCGCTGCTGTCCATGGCGATGTACACGGTCATGTTTGGTACCATCGCCAACCTGTCCACGGGCGGCGTGCCGCAGCCGCTGTTCTATCTGGCGGGCACGGCCGTGTGGACGTTCTTTTCTTCGTGCATCAACAAGGTTTCGGGTACGTTTACCACAAACTCCAACATCTTCAGCAAAGTGTATTTCCCGCGGCTGGCCATGCCCATTTCCACGATGCTTTCGGGGCTGATCAACTTCGTTGTGCAGTTCGTCATGTTCTTCTGCCTGCTGCTGTTTTATCTGGCGCGCGGCGAGGTGGCCCCCAACTGGGCGGCTATGCCGCTGCTGCTTCCCATCGTGCTGCAGGTGGGCCTGCTGGGCCTGGGCTGCGGCATCATCGTGTCCAGCGTCACTACCCGCTACCGCGACCTGATGGTCGTTGTCACTTTCGGTGTGCAGCTGTGGATGTACGGTACGACAGTGGTCTACCCGCTGTCGATGATCTCCAACCCGCTGCTGCGCGCGGTGATGATCGCCAACCCGATGACCGCCCCGATGGAGAGCTTCCGCGCGGTCTGCTTCAACTCCGGCGAGGTCTCGGTGCTGATGTGGGTCATCTCGCTGGCTTGGACGGTTGCGCTACTGGCGGTGGGTGTTTCGCTCTTCGGCAAGGTGGAAAAGACCTTTGTCGATACGGTTTGACGGGAGGTACGGCATGGAAAATCAGGAATTGATGATCCGCGTGCAGGACGTCAAAAAACAGTACCGCCTGGGCCAGATCGGCGGCGGTACGCTGCGCGGCGACCTGCAAAGCTGGTGGGCCCGCAAGCGCGGCAAAGAGGACCCCAACACCCAGATCGGAACCGACCAGCGCCTGGTGGGCACCACCTTTATGGCGCTCAACGGCGTCAGCTTTACAGTAAACAAAGGAGAGGCCGTGGGCATCATCGGCTCCAACGGCGCGGGCAAGTCCACGCTGCTGAAGCTGCTGACCCACGTGACGGCCCCTACCTCCGGCGATATTGACCTGTACGGCCGCGTGGCCTCGATGCTGGAAGTCGGCACTGGGTTCCACCCCGAGATGACGGGCCGCGAGAATGTCTACCTCAATGGCGCCATTCTGGGCATGACCCGCGCCGAGATCGACGCCAAGATGGACCAGATCATCGAGTTTTCCGAGGTCGGAGACTTCATCGACACCCCGGTCAAGCGCTACTCCAGCGGCATGTACGTCAAGCTGGCTTTCAGTGTGGCGGCCCACCTGGACAGCGAGATCATGATCATGGACGAGGTCCTGGCCGTTGGCGATATGAAGTTCCAGAAAAAATGCCTGACCAAGATGCGCCAGGAGATCGGAAGAGGACGGCCGCACGGTGCTGTACGTCAGCCACAACATGGCCACCATCCGCGACCTCTGCGACCGCTGCATCGTGCTGGACAAAGGCAGGGTCGTCTTTGACGGCGACGTGGACGCCGGCATTGCCATCTACATGTCCAACAACTACAGCAGTGAGCGCTTTTTAGACTTTGCCGATTTCCGCCGCCCCAGTTGGATCGAGCGCAAAAGCATCCGCATGCGCAGCGTCGAGTTCCATGTGGATACGCTGGAAGCCGTCGAGCGAAGCCAACCCGTGGAGGTGGAGTACATCTACGATTCCACCGAGGACCGCGACCAGATTGGCATCTTCTTTGAAGTGCACGACGAGTTCGACGTGCCGGTGGCCACGGCCTGCCTGTACGGCATGCACATCCGCAAGGGCCGTAACCGCGTGACGGCCAAGTACGATTTCAGTATGCTGGCCGCAGGCACCTACAGCAACGTGTTCACTACCTTTACGCTGGGCGATGGCGGCAGCTTCAACACCGAGGACCGCACCCAGGGCGTACAGTTCAAGCTGGTAAATACCCTTAAACAGGGCGAGGCTGTGTGGCAGACCGTCTACTTTGGCTCCACCCATCTGCCGGATGCCCAGCTTTGCAAGGAAGAACTGATTTAAACAAGAAAAAACCACCTTTTCCAAAGAAACGGAAAAGGTGGTTTTTTATGTACAATCGTGAAATTACCGATAATCGATCCCCAGCGTGGGCAGGCCGTTCAGGGTCCAATCGGCCAGGTTGCCGTCCTGGTACTCGTAGTAGCCTTGGGCGGCGATCATGGCGCCGTTGTCGCCGCAGTATTTCAGCTCCGGCAAAAAGACACGGGCACCCAGTTTTTGGGCACCGTCGTTTACCAGCTGGCGCAGGCGGCCGTTGGCGGCGACGCCGCCGGCCAGCACGACCTGCTTGGCACCGGTATCGGAGGCAGCGGAGAGCAGCTTCTTTGCCAAGATCTGGTCGATGCGCTCCTGGAAGCTGGCGGCCATGTCGGCCACATTGACCGGCTGGCCTTTCTGCTCGGCGTTGTGCACCTCGTTGATGACGGCGGTCTTCAGGCCGCTGAAGCTGACGTTGTACTTGCCCTCTACATGGGGCACGGGCAGCTTGTAGGCGTGGGGGTCGCCGTCGCGGGCGGCGGCGGCCACACTGGGACCGCCGGGGTAGGGAAGGCCCAGCGTGCGGGCTACTTTATCGTAGGCTTCGCCGGCAGCGTCGTCCACCGTGCGGCCCAGAACTTTGTAGCGGCACCAATCCTCCACCATCACGATGTGGCTGTGCCCGCCGCTGGCCACCAGGCAGAGAAACGGCGGATGCAAACTTTGGTGGGTCAGATAGTTGGCGGCGATATGTCCGCGCAGGTGGTGCACCGGCACCAGCGGCTTGCCTGCCGCATAGGCCAGGCCCTTGGCAAAGTTGACGCCCACCAGCACGGCACCGATCAGGCCGGGCGCAAAGGTTACGGCCACGGCATCCACGTCTTTCATGGTCATGTTGGCATCGGCCAGAGCTTTGTCCACGGTAGCACTGATATACTCGGCATGGCGGCGGCTGGCAATCTCCGGCACAACGCCGCCGTATAGGGCCTGCTCTTTCACGCTGGTGGAGATCACGTTGGAGATGACCTTGCGGCCGTCCTCCACGATCGCCGCCGCGGTCTCATCGCAGGTCGATTCGATTCCTAAAACATACATTTCAATCACCCTTATTGTGACTCTTGAACTGTCAAAAGCACTTTGTAGGGGCGAACACTGTTCGCCCGTAGCCGTTTGGCAGGCAAGAAACTTTCCCGAAAAAGTGCGGCCTCATCAAGCAGGCGGGCATGCTCGCCCCCTACACCTCTGCGCAGAAAACTTTAATGCGCTTCCAGCCAGGTCTTGCCGGTGCCTACCTCGGTGGTCAGGGGCACGCTGTAGCGCACCACATGCTCCATTTCCTCCTGCAAAATGCGGCGCACGGTGTCCACTTCACTGTCCGGTGCCTCTACGATCAGTTCGTCGTGTACCTGCAGCAGCAGGCGGGCCTGCAATTTCTCATCCCGCAGGCGCTGCCACACATGCACCATGGCCAGCTTGATGATGTCCGCGGCCGTGCCCTGGATGGGCGTGTTGCGGGCCATCCGCTCGCCGCTGGCGCGTACCTGGAAGTTGGAACTGGCCAGCTCCGGCAGGGCGCGGCGGCGGCCAAACAGCGTTTCCACGTAGCCTTTCTCCTTGGCGTGGGCAATGCAGTCCTGCATGTAGCCGTCCACCTTGGGGAAGGCGTCGAGGTAAGTCTTCAGGAAAGCATCCGCCTCTTTCACCGAGACGTCCAGATCCTTGCTCAGCGAGTAGGCACCCTTGCCGTACATGATGCCGAAGTTGATGGCCTTGCTGGCCGAGCGCAGCTGCGGCGTGACTTCGCTTTCGGGGATGTGGTAAATTTTGGCGGCGGTGGAGCGGTGAATGTCCGCGCCGTTCAAAAACGCCTGCTGCATGTGCTCGTCGGAATTTACATGGCAGAATGATGGTGTAGCTTTGACAGCCAACAAGACTATCAATG
>ERZ772819.2643-NODE-2643-length-13284-cov-5.243253_pt1 | contig 13284 bp, 4 predicted proteins | sample MGYA00580860_ERZ772819 | MGnify/ENA primary metagenome ERZ772819 (study PRJEB29015, sample SAMEA2737683) | human gut metagenome | biome: human gut; feature: human-associated habitat; material: faeces | place: China | collected 2012 ...
AGCCGTCCTCGGTGCAGGTGGCGGCCTTAGCGCCTACCAGTTCGGTCTTGTGGCCGGTGGCGGGGATAACCTCACCCTTCTTCACGGTCTCGTTGCACACGGTGCAGACCTCATCGCCGGTGTAGCCATCTTCCGTGCAGGTGGCGGCCTTAGCACCTACCAGTTCGGTCTTGTGACCCAGAGCGGGGATAACCTCACCCTTCTTCACGGTCTCGCCGCAGACGGTGCAGACCTCGTCGCCGGTGTAGCCGTCTTCCGTGCAGGTGGCGGCCTTAGCGCCTACCAGCTGGGTCTTGTGGCCCAGAGCGGGGATGGTCTCGCCGCGCTCCAGGACCTCGCCGCAGACGGTGCAGACCTGGTCGCCGGTGTAGCCATCCTGGGTGCAGGTGGCGGGCTTGGCGTTCTTCAGCTCGGGGTTGTGGCCGGCCTTCTCCAGAGCGGCCAGCAGGGTGGCGTAGTTATACACCAGCTCCTTCTGGGCGTCGGTGAGGGCGTTGTACTCGGCCAGCAGCTGGCGCAGGTAAGCCTCGTCCTCGTTGGTCAGATTCTCGATGGGCTTGAGGGCCTCGATCTTCTTGATCAGCTCCAGCACCGCCATTTCATCGGCGTTGTTGGGGTCGGCATCAATATACAGATAACCGATGGCTGCGGGGCCGGTCTCGCCGGTGAGGCTGTAAGCCGTGACCCGGTAAGCATAGCTGCGGCCGAAGGGCAGCGTGGTGGTATCGGTATAGGTGCAGGCGGTGAGGCCTTCGGCCAGGGTCTCAAAGCCCTCGAAGGTCCAGGTATCCTGGGTATCATCCTGGAAGTGGGCAGCCACGCTGCGCTCCACCTTATAGACGATATCCTCGGCGTTGGACTGCTTGGCAGCGGTCCAGGTCAGCAGGGCGTTGCGGACGCCGGTTTCCGTGACGGTCAGGTCCGTGGGCGTGAAGTAGCTCTCGTCCATGATGTTGACGCTGCCCTTTTCGGTGTTGAAGTACTTATCCCAGACATAGGCGGTGTAGCCCACAGCGCCCTGGGGATAGTACAGGTTCAGGCCCCAGTCGTTGTACACGAAGCCGCCGGTGCCGGTGGTGCCCCACAGGCCCACGAAGTTGGCGTACAGGGCGACGTTTGCATAGGCTCCGGTCAGGGAAACGGTGGTCTCCAGCAGAGGAGCGGTCATGCCGTTGAAGTAGTAATCCTTCAGGTTCTCGCAGCCGAAGAAGGCCTTGGTGCCGATGCGCTCCAGGGTGGTGGGATAGCTGACGCTCTTGAGGAACAGGTTGCCGGCAAAGGCGTTGCCGCCCACGCGGATGGTGCCCTCGGGGATGCGGTAGCTCTCGGCGGTGCGGCCCTCGGGATAGTAGCGGAGGTTCGCGCCGTTCTTATCGAACAGGACGCCGTCCACGCTCTTGAAGTACAGGGAGCCGTCGGCCACATAAATGTTCTGCAGGCTGGTGCAGTCGTTGAAGGCCACGGAGGTGTCAGTGACGCCGCAATCCTGGATGGAGGCGGGCAGAGTCAGCTCCGTCAGGGACTCGCAGCCCACGAAGCCCCGGCTGGGGACGGCGGTCATGCTCTTGGACAGGGTGACATTCTTCAGATTGTCGTTGTAAGCCAGTGCGCTGCCGCCCATCTCGGTGACGGTGTCGGGAATGACAATGGTCTCCAGGCCGGTCTTGGAAATGGCGTTGGCGCCGATGCTGGTCAGGCCGTAGGGCAGACGCAGGCTGGTCAGATTGGGACAATTGTAGAAGGCGAAGGTGCCGACGGTCAGCCCGTTGGCGGAATCCTCGAAATAGATCTCCTCGATCTTGGAGCTGGAGAAGGCGTAGCTGCCCACCTTGGTGACGCTGGCGGGAACGATGACCTTCTTCAGACTGGTGTTGTTCTGGAACATCTTATCGGGGATCTCCGTCATGGTGGCGGGCAGGGTGAACTCGGTGGTCTCGTTGCCCTGGGGCCAGATGTAGATATCGCCGGTATCCTTCAGCATGACAACGCCGTTGGAGGACGCATACACGGGGTTGTTGGCGTCCACCACGATGTTCTTCAGGCCGCTGGCCAGATAGAAGGCATCCTTGGCCAGGCTGGTGACGGAGGCGGGGATATTGACCTCGGTGACATAGGCGGTCTTGTTGTAGTTCAGATAAGCAAACGCCTTGCTATCAATGGATTGCAGGGTGCCGGGGAAGGCCAGCGTCCGGGCCTCATAGGGCTGATAGAAGGCGCTGTTGCCGATGGACTCCAGCTGGGTGCCGGAGAAGTCCAGATTCTGGAGCTTCCGGGCATAGTAGAAGGCCTGCCTGCCGATGGTCTTCAGCTGAGAGGGCCAGTTGATGGTCTCCAGCAGGGAGCAGGAGTAGAAGGCGCGCTCACCGATGGAGGTGACGTTGTCGCTGAGCTTCACGGTCTTGACGGCCTTGGCGTTGTAGAACGCGCGCTCGGGGATGACGGTGAGGCTGCCGCAGTCGATGGAAGCGGCGGCGTTGCAGTCATAGAACGCGGAGCCGCCCAGGGAGGTGACGGACTGGGGAATGGTGATGGCCTTCAGAGCCTTCCAGCCGTAGAAGGCGTTGGCGCCGATGGAGGTCAGGCCCTCCTTCAGGGACAGGGCGGTGGCCTTGGCGCAGCCGCGGAAGGCGTAATCGCCCACGGTCTCCACGGTGGCGGGCAGGTCCACAGCCGTCAGGGCGGAGCAGTTGCTGAAGGCGTAGGCGGGAACAGCGGTCAGGCTCTGGCCGAAGGTCACGGTCTTCAGGCCGGAGCAGCCGTCGAAGGCGTGCTCACCCAGGGTGGTGAAGCCATCGGGCAGGGCGATGGACGTCAGCTTGGTGCAGCCCTGGAAGGCGGCGGTGCCGATCTTCTTGAGGCTGGCGGGCAGAGTGACGGACGTGATGGTGGTGTTCTTATAGAACAGGTAGTCGCTGATGGTCTCCACGCCGTCAGGCACGGTGTAGGAGGTGCCCTTGAAGTCCCGGGGCAGGCTCACCAGAACCTTGCCGCCGCCGGCCAGCAGGGTGCCGTCCTCGGTCCGGACGATGCTGGCGCCGTCCTCGATGACATAGCCCTCAAAGGCGGGGCAGCTGACAAACGGCGTCAGACCGAAGGACAGGGTCTCGGCCTTGTAGGAGGCAGGGAAGGTCAGGGTCTTGAGGTTGGTGCAGCCCTGGAAGGCCCTCTCGCCGATGAGGGTGACGTTGTCGGGAACGATGAAGTTCACCAGCGCGGTGCAGCCCTGGAACATCTGCTTGCCGATGGTGGTCAGCTTGGGGGCCACGAAGGTGGTCAGGTTCAGGCTGTTGTAGAACGCGGAGTCAAGGCCGGTGGGATCGCCCAGCACGGTGATCTCGGTGAGGCTGCTGCGGGCGAAGGCGTTGGCGCCGATGAAGGTCAGGCTCTCGGGGATCACCATCTCCTCCAGGGCGGCGCAGCCGGCGAAGCAGCTGGTGCCCACGGAGGTGACGTTGGACAGGTCGGGCAGGTGCTTCAGGCTCTTGAGGGTGAAGAACGCCGTCTTGGGCAGCTCGGTCAGGTTCTTGGACAGAGTCACGGAGGTTACAGCCGTGCAGTTGGCGAACTGGTCGCCGTTTGCGTCCATAGAGGTGACGGTGTCGGGAATGGTGATGCTGGTCAGGGTGTAGGCATTATAGAAAATACCGGCGCTGAGGCTGGTGACGCCCTCGGGGATCACCAGGTCGCCCTCCAGGGCCTCGCAGAAGTAGAACGCCTTGACGCCGATGGAGGTCAGGCCCTTGGGCAGGACGCCGTCGTCGGTGTGGCCCAGGGTCTTCAGGTTCTTGCAGTAGTAGAAGGCGCCCTCGTTGATGACCTTCATGGTCTCAGGCAGGCTGACGCTCTGCAGGTTGTCGCAGTCGTAAAAGGCCCGATAGCCGATCTCCTCCAGGGAGTCGGGGCAGATGACGTTGAGAACGTAGTCGTTGTTCTTGAAGGCGTTCTCCCCGATGACCCGGACGCCGTCGGGAATGGTGACGGTGCTCTCGGTGCCGCTGTAGCTGACCAGGGTGTCGCCCACGATGTTGAAGCTGCCGGAGCCGGTGGCCTCGGTGACGGTGACGGCCAGGTCATAGGAGGCAGTGCCGTTCTTGGCCTTGGCGGTAACGGTGGCCGTGCCGGGCTTCAGAGCGGTGAGCTTGGCATACTGGGTCAGCTGGTCGCCCTCGCCGTTGGGCTCAACAGTGACCACGGACTCGTCGGAGGAGGTCCACTCCAGGTTCAGGTCGGTGGCATAGAAGGGCGCGTAGCCATACAGCCGGACATTGGTATAGGTGGTGCCGGCCAGCATGGTCACGGAGGAGGTGTTCAGCAGGAACTCGCTCATAGGCACGTCCGCGCCCACCTCGTCGGTGACGGTGACCTGGCACTGGGCCTCCACGTCGGTCCAGACGGAGGACTTGACGGTGATGGTGGCGGTGCCGGGAGCCTTGGCGGCCACGATGCCGTTCTTCACCTCGGCCACGCTGGAATCGGAGGAGCTCCAAACCAGGTTCTGGTCGGTGGCGTCGTCGGGAGTCACAGTGGCGTTCAGCTGGACATAGCCCTTCTGGGGCAGGGTCACGGCGGTCTGATCCAGAGTGATCTTGGTGACGGCGTTTTCAGGCAGGGTCACGCGATAGGCACACTGGTTCATGGCGTAGTCGTAGGCCACCACATAGAAGGTGCCCTGCAGGAGCTTCTGATAGAAGTCCGTAACGTCGAAGGTGTAGGTATACTCCTCGTAAGCCCGGGGAGAGGTGCCGTCGGCCTTCAGGGCGGGGATGATGCCGTCGTAGTAGTTGGAGCCGATGCTCATTTCCTTCTTGCCGTTGTTGACGTTGGTCTTCCACTGGGTGGAGTACAGGGTGGCGCCGGCCAGGCAGAAGTTATCGGCCAGGGTCACGTCCAGGTACTTCCGGCCGTCGTCGCCGGTGCGGAACTGCAGGTTCTCGCGGTCAACGATATAGGGCATTTCACCGTCGGAGGTGAAGTTGAAGGAATAGGTGTTCTTCAGGTTGTCCTGCACATCGAAGCCGTCCACATAGGCGGCGGCGGTGTAGGTCATGCGGGTGTTGTTGGGGATCAGGTGGATGCCGGTCAGCGGGGGGAAGATCTCGCCCACATAGCCGGGCCGCACAGCGGCGGAGCTGGAGTTGTACATGGCCTTGCGGACATTGAGGCCGTCGCTGTTGAGGTACACCTGGCCGGTGTCGCTGTCGGTGATGGTGACGTTGGTGGTCTTGGCCGCCCGCAGCAGACCGGCCTGCAGGTAATACAGGTTGCTGACGCCGTTGCCGCCGCCCAGGTCCACGCAGATCTTATCGGCGGAGGTGGAGGGGGTGTCGTAGCCCTCGGGGACCACGAAGGGATACATGCCCAGCTTCACCACGTACATCATGGCGTAAACACCGGCCACGTTGGTGGCGTACATCTTCTCGTCCAGGCCGTTGTAGATATCGGCGTCCTCGAAGATGGGGGCCTTGGTCCAGTCGCCGTAGAAGCCCAGGAAGGGCACGGACAGCGCAGGATCGTCGTTGTTGGTCAGCTCCACGAAGCCTTCCACATAGATGCCGTTGGGGAACTTGGCCAGATACGCCCGGTCCGCGTCGGACAGGCGGACGGTGACGGTGACGGTGGTCTCGCCGTTAGCGGGCACGGTGACGGCGGAGCCGCTGAGGGCGCCGCCGGAGACCTTGATGGCGCTGGTGTCAGCGGAGAGGACATAGCCCTTCTGGGCGATGTACAGCCCGTCAGAGGTGGTGCTCTCGGTCTGGACGGTGGTATTGACGTCATAGGACAGGGCGGAGCCGGTGAGGTTCTTCACCACGAAGCTCAGCTTGTACACGCCCAGCTGGTCGGCGTCGTCGCCCAGCTCGATCTTGGTCTTGTCCTGGCCCCGGACATACAGGTAGGCGGGGGTGGTGACGGCCTCGGCCAGGTTCACCATACCGGAGCCCTGCTTGCGGGGGGAGTAAGCCACGCCGTTTTCATCATACAGGATGTCGGCGGTGCTCATCAGCAGGCGGTTCACCAGCAGCTGCTTGTCGGTATCGGAGGCGCCGGGCATCAGGGTATTCACATACTCCAGAGCAGCGGCGGACACACCGGCCAGATACGGAGACGCCATGGAGGTACCGCTCATGTAGCCGTACTGGGCGAAGGGCAGAGAGGAATAGATGCTGCCGCCGGGGGCAGTGATCTCCGGCTTCAGGGACAGAGAAGGCAGGGGGCCCCAGGAGGAGAAGTCGCTCATGGCCACGGAGCCCTTTTCGGTCTTGGAGACGGTGAGGGTCTTTTCCTGGGCGGCTTCCATCATCTGGCCGTTGGCCAGGCTGATGCACACGGTGGGGATCTTGTAGTTATCCACGGCCATGTTCAGCAGATAGCCGTCGCGGTTGTTATAGATGATGCAGCCCGCAGCGCCGGCGGAGGCGGCGTTGAGCTGCTTCTGCTCGAAGGACAGGCCGCCGCGCATGACCACGGCGATCTTGCCGGTGACGTCCAGGCCCTGGTAATCGGCGGTGTCGCCGGTGTTGGGCACCATGACGTATTCATAGGTTTTGGAGCTGTCATTGCCCAGCAGCAGGGCGGTGAAGTCGTGGCCGGACACGTCCTGATAGGGGACGCGGCCCTGGGCGGTGACAAAGGCCGCCGTCTCGTTGGCGTTGACGGAGGCAACGGACAGCGCCGCGTCATAGGAGGACGAGGAGCTGATGATGCCGGTGTCGGGGTCGGACACGGAGGTGAAGTCACCCTTTGCGCCGCCCTGAGAGGAGGAGTAGGAGTTACCGGCGGAGCAGTTCAGCAGGATACCGGCGGACTTGACCAGGTCGTAATACTTGGTGGTCAGGTCGCCCTCGGCCTCCCGGCCGAAGCCGCCGTTGGAGCCCAGGGACATGTTGATCACGTCCACGTCCAGCAGCAGGGCATCGTTCAGGGCCGCCAGGATGGTATCCGTGGAGGCGCCGTTGGTGGAGTCGGAGAATACCTTGAAGATGGCCAGCTGTGCCTCGGGAGACTGACCGGCGAAGGTGACATTGCCGTCGGCGTCCACGGTCTTGCCGGCGGTGATACCGGCCACATGGGTGCCGTGGTCATTGCCGTACTTCTCCACAGCGTCGGCGGAGGGGATCACGTCCGCGTCCGCGTCGGCATAGTCGAAGGCGAAGGGCACCTTGCCGCTCTTATACAGGTCGTCCTCGGTCAGCAGCACCAGGGAGCTGGAGCTGTGCTTCTGGGCATACCAGAGGGCGGCATAGCTGTAGGCGGTGATGTTGGTCTTGCCGTCCTCGCCCTGGCTGATCTGATAGAGCAGCTTGGACAGGCTGGACTTCTGCAGCTTCTGCACGGCAGGAGCGTTGGCAAAGGCCTCGTGGTTCACATCCAGGCCGGTGTCCAGGATGCCGATGAGCATCCCCTCGCCCTGATACTGGGTGTTGTTGGAGTAGGCCGCCACTTCCGCGGCGGTCAGGGCCTGGCCCAGAGTGGCGGAGCCCATGGAATCGGTGTAGTAGGTCTGGCACAGCACCACGTCCTCTACGCCGTCAATATTCTTGATGTCATGGATCTTGCCGTAAGGCACCTGGGCGGCAAAGCCGCTGACCACGGAGGTGTAGCTGAAGGTGAAGGAGCTGGGAATGCCCTTGCTTTCCATGGTGTTCATCACGGAGAGCTGCAGGTTGGCGATGTCCTTCAGCTGGGCCTTGGCTGCGTCCGTCTGCTGGAAGTCCAGCATGGACATACTGGCATTGGTGCGGTTGCGGACATCCAGCAGGCTGTCTGCATCCAGCTGCACAATGACCTTGACCATTTCGTCGTCTGCCGGGATCTCGGACTTGGACACCTTGCCGGAGTCCATGTTCTCCTCGAAGATCGCCAGACGGTCGCTGTCTGTGAGCTCATTGGTCACATCGGTGGCCGTCAGCCCGGTCTCGGGGTCAGACGGCGTCAGTTCCGCCGCCATGGCGCTGACCGGCAGGACGCTGATGAGCATCATCAGCACCAGGACCAGGGACAGCAGCCGCTGCGGCATTCTCGTCTTTTTCATCGATCGACTTCCTTCCTGAATTTTTTCGTTCCACTCCCCTGCTGTGTTGAGGAATTTCCTGATTGCATAATTATACTTCCTTTCTCCTGCAAAAGCAAGGAATTTCTTCCAAAAACAAGGATTTTTTCAGGAAACGTTTCCGGTGTTTCCGCCGGGTGGACGGCCGGTTGGTGCTTTTTTCCGATGCTTCGGTATCACGTCACCGTGATAAACGACCCATTGTTTTTTGTACTTATCTCACGAACAGTTTCCTGGCTCTGCGTCCGTGTTGGACAAATCCGTCAAAATGTCAGCCGCCCCTTTTCCGCCCCGCTGATTCCGTCCGCAGTACACGCACATTTGTGTTTGTTCGCAGCAAGCGGACTGGCATAGGAAGTTATTGGAAATATCTTCCATGAATACTCTGTATATTTTTCAGCATTCTTCCAATATTTCCACTTTACAGGGCCGTTTTGATCAAATGCTTCGGCGCGGCGTATCCACAAAAGGGGGCAAAAAAGCCGCCGCTCCGATGCGGAGCGGCGGCAGAGTCTGTCAAAAAAGCCTCGCAGAGTTTGCCGCCCGCAGGCGGCAAATAAAGTGCAATCCGTTTTTTGCGGCGGCGTGTACGTCGCAAAAAACACTTCTCAGTCTGCAAGTGTGGAATTTGTTCGCTTTCAGCGAACAAATTATGCGCGCGGCAGACTGCAAGCCTTTTGTCAAAAAAGGGCCACGCCCTTTTTTGACAAGCTGAGCCGCCGCTCCGATGCGGGAGCGGCGGCAGATATTCACTTCACCTGGCGGCCATGGGACCAGACGGCGGTGATGTTGTGGCGGTGGAGCATATAGAGGGACCGTTCGAAGCGCTCCCGGACCGTCAGGGGGCGGACGGACTCCGGGAAGTCCCCGTCGTCCACCACGATGGCGTGGAGGGGCTGGCCCACGGCGAAGCCCTCTCCCCCGCCGAAGTACCGGTGCCCGGCGGTGGTGCCCAGATAGTACCCCTCCGGCACGGTCAGGAAGTCCTCGGACCAGTCGGTTTCCATGCGCTTGATCTTGGAGGCCCGGATGCTCATGGTGATGACCTTGTACATGGGGAGCTGTGCCCCGCCGGCGATGTCGGACCCCAGGGTCACCCAGATGCCCTGCTGCAGCATCTCCCGCACCGGGGACACGCCGCTGCACAGGTTGATGTTGGACCCGGCGCAGTGGGCCACCACCACCCCGGCCCGGCGGATGGCGGCGCACTCCCGGGCGTCGGAGTGGACGCAGTGGGCCATCACCGTGTGGTCCTTCCAAAGGCCGTATTTGTCATAGGTCTCCCAATACTGGGCGCAGTCCGGGTGCAGCTCCTTCACCCAGGCGATCTCCCCCCTGTTTTCCGACAGATGGGACTGGACATACAGCCCCCGGTCCCGGGCGATCTCCCCCAGGGCGGCCATCAGCTCATTGGAACAGCTGGGGGTGAAGCGGGGGGTGATAATGGGCCTGACGTGCTCAAAATGGCAGCCGTCCAGCCAGCGCAGGGTCTCGGAGACGGACTCCTCCGTGGTTTCCTGGAGAATGCCGGGCAGGGCGTTGCGGTCCATATTCACCTTGCCCACATAGCCCGTGACCCCGGCCCGCTCCAGCTCCTCCATGAGGATCCAGGTGGCCTCGGTGTGCAGGGAGGAGAACATGCACACCCGGGTGGTGCCGTTGGTGATCAGGTCGGAGGCCAGGCGGCGATAGGTCCGGCGGGCAAAGTCCGGGTCTGCGAACCGGGCCTCGGTGCGGAAGGTGTAGGTATTCAGCCAGTCCAGCAGGGGCAGGTCCATGCCCATGCCCAGCATGGGATACTGGGGCGCGTGGAGGTGCATATCCACAAAGGACTGCATGATGAGCCGGTCGCCGTAGTCCGTTATGGGGGCGGAGGCCAGGGCCTGGGGCAGCGCGTCATAGACCCCCTGCACCACGCCGTCCTCCAGCACCAGATAGCCGTGCTCCCGGATGTCCAGCTCCCCCAGCCGGGGGGCCTGGATGATGTTGCCGCGTAAAACCTGTGTCATACCGCATCGCTCCTTCAGGAAAAAATAGATGGGCGCCCCGCCGGTCCACCGGCAGAGCACCCATAGCAGGGCCGTGGGCGGCCCCGTAGAAACGCCTTGCACCATATCCGCAAGGCTATATGAGCTTCCGTATGTTATGCCCTGAGTATAGCACACTCAGGGGCGATTGGCAAGGCTTTCATTCCCGATGATGTCCACCACCTCGCCGATGTACATCCGGTGGACCGGCTCGTCCCGATAGAAAATGTCCTGAACGTCCTGGGGGATCTGGTCCAGGGCGAAGTCCTGGCAATAGAGCTTGCGGCAGACCAGGGTGGTCTCCGCCTGGCGGAAGGTGATGCCCTGGGGCAGGAACTCCGGCGTCAGGCCCGCCGCCGCCACCTTGTCGCCGTCCCGGCCGGAGGTGCTGCCCAGCAGGGACAGGGCCCGGCGCTGCGCCTCAGGGTAAAAGCTGACGGTGAAATAGTCGTTTTGCTCCATGAATTCAAAGGTATAGCGGTTCTTTTTCACATACACGGTGGCCACCGGCCGTCTCCACAGGGTGCCCAGGCCGCCCCAGCTGATGGTCATGGTGTTGTAATGCTCCGGGGTCCCCGCCGTGACCAGGGCCCACTGCTTGTCGAATTTCCGGAATACGTCCGCTTCCAGGTGCATCATACCGGCACGCTCCTTATTATAAAGTAAGGCCATTGTATCACACCCCGCCCCCCGGGGCAAGATGGAGATTTTTTCAGCAAGACGATGAGAGCATCACCAGTAGAGCACCTGTAGGGGCCGGGTTCTACCCGGCCCAAAAGCAGCGGAATGGCGGGCGGGGCAGAGCCCGATTGCGGCGATGCCAAAAGACGCCGGAGGAGACCTCCGGCGTCTTTTTTGCGCAAATGGCGCAATATATTATTCAATTGAGATAATATAGTAATACACAGGCTGGCCGCCGGGGAGCAGGGACACCTCCGCCTCCGGGCAGGCATCCGCAAAGCGCTGCTCGGCCCGCTGGGCGTCCTCCTGGGTGACGCCGTCACCATAGAACACGGTGATGAACTCCGCGCCCTTGTCCGCCGCCAGAGCCGCCAGCTGATCCAGCAGAGTCTCCAGCTTCTGATCCGTGCCGAACAGCTTCCCGTCCGTCAGGGCCAGATAGTCCCCGGCGCTGATGGCGAAGCCGTCGAAATCGGAGTTCCGGGCGGCATAGGTCACCTGGGCGGTGACCACGTTCTCCGCCGCCTCCGTCATGGCCGCCAGGATCACCTGGGGATCGGCCTCCTCCGGGTCCACCGCCATCATGGCGGAGATCCCCTGGGGCACGGTGTTGGTGGGCACCACGATGACCTCTTTTTCCGTCAGGCCCACGCACTGCTGGGCGGCCATGATGATGTTCTTGTTGTTGGGCAGCACGAACACCACCTGGCTGGGGGTGCGGTTCACCTCCTGCAAAATGGCCTGGGTGGAGGGGTTCATGGTCTGGCCGCCGGACACGATGCGGTCCACGCCCAGATCCCGGAAGGTGGCGGCCAGGCCGTCACCGGCGCACACCGCCAGGAAGCCGTAGCGCTTCTCCGGGGCGGCCACGCCGCCCTCCATGGCCTCCAGCTCCTCCTCCACGGCGTCCAGATCGTCGGTGCTCTGGGCCTGCTTGCCGGCCGCCAGCTCCTCCGCCTGGGTGCGCATATTCTCGATCTTGGCCAGCTCCAGGGTGCCGTATTTGGCGGCCTCCGTCAGGGCCTGGCCGGGGATATCCGTGTGCACATGGACCTTGAAGGCCTCGTCGTCCTCGCCGATGACCAGGCTGTCGCCGATGCCGTCCAGATACGCCCGGAAGGGCTCGATGGACACGCCCTCCTTCTTGCGCACGATGAACACCGTGTCATAGGTAAAGGTGATGTCCTCCAGGCTCAGGGCGCCGAAATCCGCCTTATCCTGGGCCTTTTCGTCCTCCTCCACCTGGGGCAGCTCCTCGCCCCGCAGGGCCCGCAGCATGCCGTCCAGGATGATGAGGTAGCCCTTGCCTCCGGCGTCCACCACACCGGCCTTTTTCAGCACCGGGTTCATGTCGATGGTCTGGGCCAGGGTCTCCTGCCCGGCCAGAATGGCCTGCTCCAGCACGTATTCGGCGCTGGGATTCTCCTGGGCGGCCTGGGCGGCCCGGGCGGCGGCCAGCCGGGACACGGTCAGCACCGTTCCCTCGGCGGGCTTCATCACCGCGCCGTAGGCAGTGGAAACGCCCTCCTGCATGGCCTCGGCCAGCAGGGCGCCGTCGGCGGTGTCGTGGCCCTTGAGGACCTTGCTCATGCCGCGGAACAGCAGGGACAGGATAACACCGGAGTTTCCGCGGGCGCCCCGCAGCAGGGCGCTGGCGGTGATCTTGGCGGCCTCGCCCACCGTAGCGGGCTCGGCCTTGCGGAGCTCGTTCACCGCCGTCTGGATGGTCAGGGACATATTGGTGCCGGTGTCGCCGTCGGGCACCGGAAATACGTTCAGGTCGTTGATGGCCTGTTTCTGCGCGGTGATGCAGGCGGCGCCGAAGGCGACCATCTGCTTGAAGGCGCCGCCGCTGATCTTTTCTGTCATGTCTGTTCTCCTTCCGGGCGCGTCACACGGTGACGGAATCCACGCAGACATTCACCGCTTTGACGGTGACGCCGGTGTTGAGGTTGACCACATACTTGACCTCGCCCATAATGGATCGGCAGACTGTGGCGATGTTGACGCCGTTTTCCACGACGATGTGCAGCTCGATGGACACGGTGCCGTCATCATTGTATGTGACCTTGACGCCCTTGCTCATGGCCTCGGGCCGCAGGAGATGCACCAGCCCGTCAGTCATGCTGCGCTGGGCCATGCCCTTGACGCCGAAGCAGTTGGTGGCGGCCGCGCCGGTGATGGTGGTGAACACGGCGTCGCTGATGGTGATCTCGCCGTTTTCGGTGGGGACTTTTATCATAGCGGACTTCCTTTCTGCGGAAATGGCATAATAACACACGATAATATGGAGTATTATATACTACTTTCTCCGGGATTACAATAGAGATTTTACCGGGGCGGCATATGGGCAGGTTTCCCGCGCGGCTTTGAAGGTGCGGCGAAGAAAGGGAGCGCCCCGCGGGGCGCTCCCTTGTGCGTTACTGCTTGTAGGGTACGTGCCAGATGGTGTCGGCGTACTGGGAGATGGCCCGGTCGGCGGCGAAGACGCCGCTGCGGGCGATGTTGTGCAGGCTCATGCGATTCCAG
>ERZ772819.2654-NODE-2654-length-13252-cov-15.207774_pt1 | contig 13252 bp, 4 predicted proteins | sample MGYA00580860_ERZ772819 | MGnify/ENA primary metagenome ERZ772819 (study PRJEB29015, sample SAMEA2737683) | human gut metagenome | biome: human gut; feature: human-associated habitat; material: faeces | place: China | collected 2012 ...
ACGAGCCCACCGGCGGTAAGATCTACTATGACGGCAACCTGCTGTTTGATAAGGAAAAGAAGATCGCCGTGGATATGCTGCCCTACCGCCGCCGGATGCAGATCGTGTTCCAGGACCCCTACGCAAGCCTGGACCCCCGCATGACCATCGGTGACATCGTGGGTGAAGGCATCGACATCCATCACCTGGCCGAGAACGAAAAGGATCGCCACGATAAGATCATCGCCCTGCTGGAGCGCGTGGGTCTGAACAGCGAGCACGCAAACCGCTACTGCCACGAGTTCTCCGGCGGCCAGCGTCAGCGCGTGGGCATTGCCCGTGCACTGGCTGTGAACCCCGAGTTCATCGTCTGTGATGAGCCGGTCTCCGCACTGGACGTGTCCATTCAGGCACAGGTCGTGAACATGTTCGAGGACCTGCAGCAGGAAATGGGCCTGACCTACCTGTTCATCGCCCATGACCTGAGCGTGGTCAAGCACATCTCCAACCGCATCGGCGTCATGTACCTGGGCAAGCTGGTGGAGCTGGCCGACAGCTTTGAGCTGATCGCCCACAGCATCCACCCCTACACCCGCAGCCTGATCTCCGCAATTCCGGTGGCAGACCCCATTACGGCCCGCCAGTCCAAGCGTATCGTGCTGCAGGGCGATGTGCCCAGCCCCCTGAACCCGCCGTCCGGCTGCCGCTTCCGCACCCGCTGCCCCTACGCAGACGAGCGGTGCGCCGCCGAGGTGCCGGAGTTCAAGGAAGTGACCAGCGGCCACTGGGCAGCCTGCCACCATCTGGACAAGGTGAAGTAAAAACACTTCATTCTCCTAAAAGGTGAATACAATTCATCTTTCGGCTGAAATGTAGTAACGAAATGGTTACAGTCTCGCGTTTGGGCTTGTAACCAAAGCGCGAACGCATTATACTATTCGTGTTCCTCCGGAGGACAGGCTGTTTTGGCAGACCGTGCTCCGGATCGAATATAGAGGCGGCTGGGGGAACCTGGCACACTCAATTTGATTTAAGGGAAGGATAATTATTATGAAACGCATTTCTCGTCGTAATTTCCTCAAGGTTGCTGGCGTGGGTGCCGCTGCTCTGGGTCTGGCAGCCTGTGGCGGCAGCAAGTCCGGTTCTACCGCAACCTCCGGTTCTGCTTCTTCTGCTGCTGGTTCTTCTACCGGCAGTGTCAACACCGCTGGCTTCACCGTCCAGTATGGTTCTAACCCCGAGACTCTGGACCCCGCTCTGAACAGCGCAATTGATGGCGCTAACACCATCATCACCATCTTTGAGCCCCTGCTGCTGATCAACGAGAACAACGAGGTCGTCGGCGGCCAGGCTGAGAGCTGGGAAACCAGCGAGGACGGCCTGACCTGGACCTTCACCATGCGTGACGGCCTGAAGTGGAGCGATGGCACCGACCTGAACGCCAAGGACTTTGAGTACAGCTTCAAGCGTATGGTTGACCCCAATACCGCTGCTCCCTACGCAGAGACCTGCCTGGGCATGATCGACGGCTTTGAAGAAGCTGCCGGCTTCCCCGATGCAGACGGCAACCCCACCGCAGAGCCCAACCCCGATGCTCTGAACGTGAAGGCAAGCGATGACGGCAAGACCCTGACCATCGTGCTGTCCTACCCCTGCTCTTACTTCGACAAGATGGCTGCCTTTGCAACCATGAGCCCTGTCCAGCAGGCAACTGTTGAGGCCAACGGCGATGCATGGTGCACCTCTCCCGACACCTTCGTCTCCAACGGCCCCTACATGATCACCGACTGGACCCCCTCCGAGCGCATCGTGCTGACCAAGAACCCCAACTACGTTGGCGGCTGGGACAGCTCCAAGATCGTCTCTGACACCATCACCCTGCTGCTGCTGGAGGACTCTTCCGCTTCCTATGCAGCTTACAACAGCGGTGAGGCTCAGCTGATCAAGGACGTGCCCACCGATGAGATCCCCAGCCTGACCAAGGCAGAGGACGGCGGCGACTTCTATGTTGACACCATCCTGGGCACCTACTACGTCAGCCTGAACCTGCAGCGTGATGCCTTCAAGGATGCCAAGGTCCGCAAGGCTCTGAGCCTGGCCATCGACCGTGACTACGTTGCCAACACCATCATGCAGGGCACCTACTCCGCCGCCGACAGCATCGTTGGCCCTGGCATCGTGGACGAGAGCGGTTACTTCCACGACAACGGCAATGCTCCCTACATCTCTGCCGACTACGAGGCAAACCTGGCCGAGGCTAAGAAGCTGCTGGAAGAGGCTGGCTACCCCAATGGCGAGGGCTACCCCACCATTGAGTACAGCACCAACGACGCTGGCTACCATGTGCCTCTGGCAGAGTATCTGCAGCAGGCTTGGGGCGATCTGGGCATCACCCTGACCATCAACAAGATGGAGTGGTCCTCCTTCACCCCCGCTCGCCGTGCAGGCGAGTACGACGTCGCCCGTAACGGCTGGGTCATGGACTACAACGATCCCTCCAACATGCTGGATCTGTTCTGCTCCGGCAACGGCAACAACGATGGCAAGTACTCCAACCCCGACTTCGATGCTGCGATTGATGCTTCCCGCGTTGCTGATTCTGCTGAGCACTTTGCACAGCTGCACAAGGCTGAGGACATCCTGATGGAGGATATGGGCTGCCTGCCCATCGCTTACTACAACGACTACTGGCTGCAGAGCCCCACTCTGAAGGGCACCTGGCACAGCCCCTACGGCTACTGGTACCTGCAGTACGGCTACATCGAGGGCTAATCGCCCCGGTGCGGCGTACAGCGTGAGCTGAACCGTAAATCACAGGCACCCCGCTTACCGGAAACGGCAGGCGGGGTGCTTTTTTGCGTGCAGGACCGAAAAACGGACGTCTTGCACACCCCGGTGGGCTATGATACAATAAAAGATGATCAAAGCACAAAGGGGAGAGAAGAATGGAGCAAAAACGCCTGTGTCCGTACTGCATGGGGGAGCTGCCCCCCGCCGCCGACAGCTGTGTGCACTGCGGCAAGGTGTTTGCGGGGCGCAACCCCGCCGGCTGCCTGCCTGTGGGCACGGTGCTGGCCGGGCGCTACACCGTGGGCGAGATGCGGAGCCTGGACGGGGAGGGCATCCTGTACCGGGGCGTGGAGAACCTGGGCTGCTTCCGGGTGACCATTAAGGAATATCTGCCGGTGACCCTGTCTGCCGAGCGGGGCGCGGACTGCATCCTGCAGCCCAAGACCGGCAGCGAGGTGCTGTTCAAGACCACCCGCATGGACTTTGCCGACCTGTACCGGGCGCTGGAGCGCATCACCCCGGCCACCGGGCTGGAAGCCGTGCTGGACGTGGTGGAGGCCAACAACACCGTGTATGCGGTGATGGAGAATCTGGGCGGCACCCCGCTGGACCAGTGGCTGGAAGCGCAGGGCGCGCCGCTGCGCCCGGACGACGCCTGTGCCATGCTGCAGCCGGTGTTTGAGGGCGTGGCTGCCATGCACAAGATCGGGCTGGTGCACCGGGGCATCTGCCCGGAGAACCTCCGGGTGATGGCCGACGGCCGGTGCCGTCTGGCGGGTTACGCCACGGTGGGCCTGCGCACCGCCGGAAGCGGCCTGCGCGAGCAGCTGTACGAGGGGTATTCGGCCCCGGAGCAGTATTCTACCGCCGAGTTTGAGGGCCGCTACACCGACGAATACGGCCTTGCAGCGGTGTTCTACCGCATGGTGTGCGGGCAGGCCCCGGTGCCGGCCGCCCAGCGTATGGTGTCGGACTCCAACCCCCGCGCCCGCACCGTGAACAGCGCCGTGCCGGGCTATGTGTCGGACGTGCTGCAGATGGGCCTGCGGCTCAAGCCCATGGAGCGCATCCAGACCGTGCCGCAGCTGGTGCAGGCGCTCTCTTCCAAAGAGTACACCGAGGAGCTGGGCCGCACCATGAAGCCCGAGACCCCGGTGGGCCAACCGGAAGAAAAGGCCCATCTGCTCAGCGTCAAGGGCCTGCTGGCGGGCATCCTGATCCTGCTGGCCATTCTGCTGGTGCTCACGGTGTGGACCATGGTGAGCCACAGCCTGCCCTCGGCGTCGTCGGGATCGGTGGAGCCGGAACCGGCCAGCAGCGAGGTGCTGGAGCCCCAGAATCTGGTGCCCAGCTTCATCGGCATGGATTACGCCCAGGTGCAGAACAACCGGGAGTACACCGGCATGTACCTGTTCTACGTCACCGAGGAGTACAGCGACACCGTCCCGGCCGGGCAGATCATGACCCAGGAACCGGCGGCGGACACGGTGCTCAAGGCAGGGGAGACCATTCGTCTGGTGGTCAGCAAGGGCCCGCAGAAGGTGGAAATGCCCACCATCGTCGGCTTTACGCAGGCCGCCGCCGTAGAGGTGCTGCAGAGCCGCGGCCTGCTGGCCAGCTGCTTTATGGTGGTAAACGACGGCTCCTATGCCGCCGGATGCGTGGTGTCGGCCAGTGAACCGGCGGGCGCACAGGTGGACGTGGGCACGGTGATCACCGTGTATATCGCGGCGGACCCCAGCGTGGAGATCACCACCTCGCCCGAGGAACCGGCAGCCACCGAACCCACCACGACCCCGGCTGACCCGGAGACCCCCGCAGACGGCGGGGACCCTGCCGCCGACCCGGAGCAGGGGACCAAGTGAGCACGGAAGGATCGTTTTAAATCTGCAAATCCGGCAGGGCTGCGGCCTTGCCGGGTTTGTTTTTTGCCGGAGGGGAGCGCCGTTGCTGCGGCAGGCAAAACGGCTTCTGCGGGCAGAACGGGCGGCGGCCCCGGTGCTCCCCATAGTTCCGGGGTGGGAAACTGCGGCGGGTCATTTGTCCGCTTTTTTGTGTTTGAAGTGCAACAAAAACGTTCCCGTCCGCAACAAATGTGCAATTCAAAAACCGTGAAAATCGTTCATTTTTTCGTGCAATTTTGCCATTTTGGGGCCGGTCTGTCCGTCAATCAGCCGAAATTTCCGTGCAGGCTTTTTTTCGTGCAATTTACCCCCTTGAATTTTTTGGAAAACGTATATAATATAGGATTATAAGGACTGCCCAGCGGGCGTCTATTTTGTGCTATAGGTTTCTGAAAAGTTGTGCGAGGAACACAGTCTCTAGTGAAGTGAGGAGGACGATTATGAGAAAAAAGTCCAAGAAGAAGCAGATCGTTGCGATGACGCTGGCCCTTTCGGTGCTCAGCAGCTCGGTTGGCATGTGCGGTGCCTCCGCAGCCGAAGCCCTGTCCGACACGGATGGCTCCGGCCTGCAGGTGACCATTGTCCCGCTGGCTGACAATACCGAAGCCCCTGCCCCGACCGCCGAGAGCAAGACCCCGGCGCAGGAGGAGGAGACCCCTGTCGAGAAGAATCAGCCTGTCGCTTCCACCGGTGACAACACCGACAAGCCCACCGAGGGCGAGGGCGACGGTGACAATACCTCTTCTGACGATAAACCCACCATCGAGCGCCCGGAGCAGTCCGAGACCGTCGAGACCCTGCCCGGCACCGCCGAGGACAACAAGGACCACATCAAGGGCGAGGACAAGGACGACACCGAAGATAAGGGCGATTCCGGCGAGGAGACCCCCGGCACCGGCGATACGGACACCGGCGACACGGAGGAAAAGGGCGAGGAAGGTTCCGGCTCTGAGGAGACCCCGGAGGAAAAGGGCGAGGAAGGTTCCGGCTCTGAGGAGACCCCGGAGGAAAAGCCCGAAGAGAAGCCCGAAGAGAAGCCCGAGGAGAAGCCTGAGGAAGATTTGGACTACTCCGTTGCCTATGACCCGGACACCGGTCACTTCAAGGTCACCTTCAATATCAAGGAAGATGCCGAGGGCGACCAGACCATTGAACTGAGCAAGGTGCAGGAAGTCGTGGAGAAATACGGCGAGAAGCAGTTCGACGAGTGGCTTCAGACTGATCCGGATGCCGCCAAGTGGATGGATGACGCCCTGTGGTACGCACAGTACGGCCAGTCCAGCAAAAAGACCGTTGATTTTAACGGTGCTTCTTACACGCTCTATGTCTACTACGATGAGGAAACCGGTTCTGTTGCTCAGCGTGTTGCTCTCAACAACGAGCCCGGTTGCACGACCATGTTTGATATTTCCCTGTCCAACGGTTCCAAGCACACTTATGTGTACAAGGACAACAGCCTGACTGTTGCCACCCCTGACGTGAGCAATACCGACAAAACTGGCGTCACCGGCTTTGACGGACAGGAGCTGCCGAAGGAATATGCTGGCAATACGAACCTTGAGCTGAAGTACGATAAAAACGCTGCGTCCGGCTGCATGGAGGATCTGGTGGATGCTGCGCTGAAGAAATACGGCGACGATCAGTATCAGAACCAGTTCCTTGATTCGGAGGGCAACCTGACCACTCAAATCACTAGAACCGATGTGCCTGCTGGTACCGAGGTGGAACTGATCAACGGTAAATATTATGTAAAATCCGGCGATCATTACTACGGCGGCTTCAGCAAGAGTGATGTTCAGACCACTGAGGATGGAAAGACCGTTCTGATCAACGACAAAAACACTTCCACCCTTGCCTACAAAAAGACCAAAAACGGCAAGAAGGTTGAAAAGGACTATTACGTTGGCCCCTTTACCCACTCCAGCGATGCTCTGATGACCTCGGATGTCCGGAAGGCACTGAAGCCGTACATGGAAGAAAAGGGTTACAAGACCTACGACGACTACATTCTGGACTACTATAAGAAGCCGAACGGCACCAAGTACGACAGCGTAAGTGAACTGCTGAAAAATGATTCCAAGGCTCTGAAGGAGTTGAGCCGTTCCGGAAAGGGTATGCCAGACAACCCCAATACCGGAAACAACACTGTTAAGATGGACCCCTCCACCCTTTACGACAACTTCTACAAGAACGTCCTCAGCTTCAAGGTCGGCAATCAGGATACTGTGGATTCTGAGGCAGGCGGCAATGTTGACCACAACCACAGCCACGGCCAGTGGGCTGCCGACGGCACTCAGGAAACCATCGGCGATTACATGGCCGACAAACTGAACGAGACCCCCGGTGCATGGGACAAAGCCAACGCCTACTTCAACACCCTGCTGGCCAGCGGCCTGACCGAGGACGAAGCCACCTGGGCTGCATTCGCCATGGCCACCAACATCGACTTCCAGAACGCTGGCAACGACTACCAGAACACCGCATGGAACTGGTACGCTTCCATGGTGCTGCATCAGGCAGACGGCACCCTGGACCTGACCAAGACCGACAAGAAAACCGGCGAGATCATCGGCGATGACGAGGGCGAGGGCCAGACCAGCTTCTACCTGTGGAAGTACGAGACCGACAAGAAAACCGGTGAAAAGAACCCCATGTACTGCACCTATGTGGAGCCCACCTACACCACCAATGAGGATGGCGAACAGGTGCTGGAGAAGGACGGCTTCTACTGCTGGGTCAAGTACGACCCCACCAAGGACAAGCTGACCTACACCGTCACCACCACCAACGGCAAGCTGAACATCGACTATGCCCTGCTGGAAAACGTGGTGTACTACCTGCAGGAAGCCATCGCCCCCGACGGCTACGACACCGACCCGGAGATCTACGTCATCTGCGATGAGGAGTCCTACAAGGAGCTGGAGGGCACCGAGGTGACCAACCCCGCTACCGGCGCCACCAGCAAGGTGACCACAGACAGCTGGCTCGGCTCCATCCTCGGCGGCAAGACCCTGTCCATCAACTTCGTCAACACGGCCACCGTGCCCGATCCGGAACCCACGCCGGACCCGGACCCCGTGCCGCCCGTTGATCCGGATATCCCCGTGGACCCCGCCAACCCGGACAATCCCCCGGTGCAGGACGAGACCCCGAGCGGTGAGACCCCTGTGACCCCGGAGAACCCCCAGAACCCCGCCGTGCAGGACGCTGCCCCGGACGCCGCCGCCCTGCCCCAGACCGGCACCACCAGCTGGATGGCCGGTGTGCTGGCAAGCCTGGGCTCCCTGTTGCTGGCCTGCGGATGGTTCTTCACCCGCAAACAGTATTCCCCCAAGCACTGAGCACCCCTGAACCGCAGGAATCTCTGCACGGACGCATAAGAACCGCCGCATCCTGTGCCTTGCAAAAGGCCGCCGGGTGCGGCGGTTTTGGTTGTGTGCCGCGCACAGCTGCGGGGGTTCGCGGCGTTTCGCACAAGAAGCGGTGCAAAGCGGCTGTTATATTTGGCGCAGCTGTCACTTGAACATTTTTCAGTGCAGGGTATAATAAAGCTATCGGAACAAAGGCGTTCCGCAGGGGCATCGTCTGCCCTTGCGGGGCGCTTTTTTCGTTTTCCGGGGTGCGGAGGGTGCCGCGCCCGGCAGAGCACAATCTGGAGTGTCAAAAGGATGGGAAAGACTATGCAAAACTTTACAGAGCAAACGCACACCCTTGGCCTGTACGATCCACAGTTTGAGCACGATGCCTGCGGCATCGGCGCTGTGGTGGACATCAAGGGCCGCAAGAGCCACCAGACCGTGGACGACGCTTTGCGCATCGTGGAGCGGCTGGAGCACCGCGCCGGGAAGGACGCCGAGGGCAAGACCGGTGACGGCGTGGGCATTCTGCTGCAGATCAGCCATAAATTTTTCTCCAAGGTGGCCGATGAACGCAACATCCGCCTTGGCAACGAGCGGGAATACGGCGTGGGCATGTTCTTCTTCCCCCAGAACGAGCACATGCGCGCCCAGGCCATGAAGCTGTTCGAGGTGGTCACCCGCAAGGAGGGGCTGGAGTTCTTGGCCTGGCGCAAGGTGCCCGTGGACCCGGACGCCGTGGGCCAGAAAGCCCGCGACTGCATGCCCTCCATCTGGCAGTGCTTCATCAAAAAGCCCGCCAAGGTGAGCAAGGGCATCGACTTTGACCGCAAACTGTATGTGGTGCGCCGCGTGTTCGAGCAGGCCAGCAACGGCACCTATGTGCCCAGCCTGTCCAGCCGCACCATCGTCTACAAGGGCATGTTCCTGGTGCACGACCTGCGCCGGTTCTACGCCGACCTGCAGGACCCCGACTACGAGTCCGCCATTGGCATGGTGCACAGCCGCTTCTCCACCAACACCAACCCCAGCTGGATGCGTGCACACCCCAACCGGTTCATCCTGCACAACGGCGAGATCAACACCATCAAGGGCAACACGGACGCCATGCTGGCCCGGGAGGAGAGCATCTCCAGCCCCATCCTGCAGGACGACATGAACAAGATCCTGCCCATCATCAACACCTCCGGCTCGGACTCCGCCATGCTGGACAACGCGCTGGAATTCATGGTGATGAACGGTATGGACCTGCCCCTGGCCGTGATGATCACCATCCCGGAGCCGTGGGAGAACAACAAGAACATCAGCCCCAAAAAGCGGGACTTCTACCAGTATTACGCCACCATGCTGGAGCCGTGGGACGGCCCCGCTGCCATCCTCTTCTCGGACGGCGACGTCATGGGCGCGGTGCTGGACCGCAACGGCCTGCGCCCCAGCCGCTACTACATCACCAAGGACGACCGCATGATCCTGTCCTCCGAGGTGGGCGTGCTGGAATGCGCCCCGGAGAACATCCTCGTCAAGGACCGCCTGCGCCCCGGCAAAATGCTGCTGGTGGACACCGTCAAGGGCGAAGTGGTGGATGACGAGAAGCTGAAAGAGTTCTACGCCAGCCGCGAACCCTACGGCGAATGGATCGACCGCAATCTGGTGGAGCTGGCCAAGCTGCGCATCCCCAACGTGAAGGTGGAGGGCTACACCGGCGACCAGCTCACCCGCCTGCAGAAGGTGTTCGGCTACAAGTACGAGGACGTGAACACCCTCATCCTGCCCATGGCCCGCACCGGCGCGGAGCCCTCCGGTGCCATGGGCACCGATACCCCGCTGGCCGTGCTCAGCAGCCAGCATCCGCCGCTGTTCAGCTACTTCAAGCAGCGGTTCGCGCAGGTCACCAACCCGCCCATCGACGCCATCCGCGAAAAGGTGGTCACCTCCACCAGCGTGTACATCGGTGCCCACGGCAACCTGCTGGAGGACAAGCCCGAGAACTGCAAGGTGCTCAAGGTGCACAACCCCATCCTGACCAGCACCGACCTGCTCAAGATCAAGTACATGAACGTGCCGGGCTTCAAGGTGGCCACGGTGTCCATCAACTACTACAAGAACACCAGCCTGGAAAAGGCCATCGACCGGGTGTTCCTGGAAGTGGACCGCGCCTATAAGGACGGTGCCAACATCATCATCCTGTCCGACCGCGACGTGGACGAGTACCATGTGACCATCCCCAGCCTGCTGGCCGTGTCGGCGGTGTCCCAGTACCTCATCCGCACCAAGAAGAGCACCGCGCTGGCCCTCATTCTGGAGAGCGCCGAGCCCCGGGAGGTGCATCACTTTGCCACTCTGCTGGGCTACGGTGCCTGCGCCGTCAACCCCTATCTGGCTCACGAGACCATCGGCCAGCTCATCGACGAGGGCCTGCTGGACAAGGATTACTATGCCGCCGTACAGGACTACAACAACGCCATCCTCAACGGCATCGTGAAGATCGCCTCCAAGATGGGCATCTCCACCATCCAGAGCTACCAGAGCAGCCAGATCTTTGAGGCCGTGGGCATCTCGCAGGAGGTCATCGACAAATACTTTACCGGCACCGTGAGCCGGGTGGGCGGCATCACCCTGGCCGACATCCAGGCCGACGTGGAGGCCACCCACAACGCCGCCTTTGACCCGCTGGGTCTGGACATCAACATGGAGCTGGCCGACGGCGGTGCCCACAAGTTCCGCAGCGGCAAGGAAGAACACCTGTTCAACCCCCAGACCATCCACCTGTTCCAGAAAGCCTGCTGGACCAACGACTACGGTGCCTTCAAGCAGTTCACCCACACCGTAGACAACATGGGCAAGGACGGTGTGCACCTGCGCAGCCTGCTGGACTTCAACTTTGACCCGGACGGCGGCATCCCGCTGGAGGAGGTGGAGCCGGTGTCCAGCATCGTCAAGCGCTTCAAGGGGGCCGCCATGAGCTACGGTGCCCTGAGCAGTGAAGCCCACGAGACCATTGCACTGGCCCTGAACCGTCTGGGCGGCCGCAGCAACACCGGCGAGGGCGGCGAGCCGGAGGACCGCTACCACAGCGAGAGCAATTCCAAGATCAAGCAGGTGGCTTCCGCCCGCTTCGGCGTCACCAGCAAGTATCTGGTGTCCGCCGAGGAGATCCAGATCAAGCTGGCACAGGGCGCAAAGCCCGGCGAGGGCGGCAACCTGCCCGGTGCCAAGGTGTACCCGTGGATCGCCAAGACCCGCCACAGCACCACCGGCGTGGGCCTCATCTCGCCCCCGCCCCACCACGACATCTACTCCATCGAGGACCTGGCCGAGCTGATCTACGACCTGAAGAACGCCAACCGCAGCGCCAACATCAACGTCAAGCTGGTCAGTGAGGCCGGGGTGGGCACCATTGCGGCCGGTGTGGCCAAGGGCGGCGCACAGGTCATTCTGGTGTCCGGCTACGACGGCGGCACCGGAGCCGCGCCCCGCACCTCCATCCAGAACGCGGGCCTGCCCTGGGAGCTGGGCATCGCCGAGACCCACCAGACCCTGATCCTGAACGGCCTGCGCACCCGGGTGCGCATCGAAAGCGACTCCAAGCTGCTCTCGGGCCGTGACGTGGCCATCAGCTGCATGCTGGGCGCGGAGGAATTCGGCTTTGGCACCAGCCTGCTGATGGCCGAGGGCTGCGTGATGATGCGCGTGTGCAATCTGGACACCTGCCCCATGGGCATCTGCACCCAGAACCCGGAGCTGCGCAAGCACTTCCACGGCAAACCGGAATACATCATCCATTACCTCACCTTCGTGGCCCAGGAGCTGCGGGAGTACATGGCCAAGCTGGGCGTGCGCACCGTGGACGAGCTGGTGGGCCGCACCGACCTGCTGCGCGTGAAGGACGCTGCCCCCGGCAGCCGTGCTTCCAAGATGGATCTGGACTGCATCCTGCACAACCCCGCCATCGCAAACAGCAACGTGCACTTTGTGCCCGCTGACACCTACGACTTCCATCTGGAGAACACCCTCGACATGAAGGTGCTCATGAAGAAGTTCAAGCTGGGCAGCAAGAACCCCCAGAGCGTGACCCTGAACGTGTCCAACACCGACCGCGCCTTTGGTGCCATCTTTGGCAGCGAGATCACCCGCAAGTACGGCAGCACCCTGCCGGATGACGTGTTCACCGCCCACTGTGCGGGTGCCGGCGGCCAGAGCTTCGGCGCCTTTATCCCCAATGGCCTGACGCTGGACCTGGTGGGCGACTGCAACGACTACATGGGCAAGGGCCTGTCCGGCGGCAAGATCGTTGTGCGCCCGCCGCAGGGCATCCCCTTCAAGCCGGAAGAGAACATCATCACCGGCAATGTGGCCCTGTACGGTGCCACCAGCGGCAAGGCCTTCATCTCCGGCGTGGCCGGTGAGCGCTTTGCCGTGCGCAACAGCGGTGCCACCGCCGTCGTGGAGGGCGTGGGCGACCACGGCTGTGAGTACATGACCGGCGGCACCGTGGTGGTGCTGGGTTCCACCGGCAAGAACTTTGCGGCCGGTATGACCGGCGGCATCGCCTATGTGCTGGATGAGAACTGGGACTTCTACCAGCGGGTCAACAAGGAGACGGTCAGCCTGGAACCGGTGGAGCACAAGTACGACGTGGCCACCCTGAAGGAGCTGATCCGGGAGCATGTGGAGCTTACCGGCTCCCCCCGCGGCAAGGAGATCCTGGACAACTTCAGCGAGTTTTTGCCCAAGTTCAAGAAAGTTCTGCCTTACGACTACGACCGCATGCTGCGGGTGATCGCCTCGGTGGAAGAGCGCGGTCTGGACGGCGAGCAGGCGCAGATCGAAGCATTCTACACGGTGCAGAAGAACAAGTAAGGAGGGGAACATCATGGGCAAGACCACAGGATTTATGGATTATTCGCGCAAGACCAGCACGGACGTACCGCCGCTGGAGCGCATGGAAACCTTTGACGAATTTCACATCTGGCTCTCCCGCGAGGAGCAGCAGACCCAGGCGGCACGCTGCATGGACTGCGGCGTCCCTTTCTGCCAGGCGGGCATGATGATCGGCGGCATGGCCTCCGGCTGCCCGCTGAACAACCTGATCCCGGAGTGGAACGATCTGGTGTATCACGGCAAGTGGGAGCTGGCGCTGCATCGGCTGCTGGCCACCAACCGCTTCCCGGAGTTCACCAGCCGGGTGTGCCCCGCCCTGTGCGAGGCCGCCTGCACCTGCGG
>ERZ772819.2656-NODE-2656-length-13242-cov-6.655722_pt1 | contig 13242 bp, 12 predicted proteins | sample MGYA00580860_ERZ772819 | MGnify/ENA primary metagenome ERZ772819 (study PRJEB29015, sample SAMEA2737683) | human gut metagenome | biome: human gut; feature: human-associated habitat; material: faeces | place: China | collected 2012 ...
GTAAATAAGAATAAACAAATGTCGATTTTTGTCAAAAAGTTTTTATTGACACTTATTAGGTAATATTGTATAATGGTTACACGATATGTTTTATATCGAATATTTAGACGGGAGGGAAAGAATATGGCAGATAAAGAAATTATGGAAATGCTAAAGGATTTAAAGAACGGTCAAGAAGAAAGAGACAAAATATTGAATGATTTGAAAAAAGGCCAAGAGAAATTATTTAAAGGACAAGAAGAATTATTTAAAGGTCAAGAGAAATTGTTTAAAGGACAAGAAGAATTATTTAAAGGTCAAGATGAATTATTTAAGGGACAAGAAAAGTTAATAAGCAGAGTTGATAAAATTGAAGAAAATCAACAAGACATGAAAACAGAAATGACAAAAATAAGTCAAACTGTGGCTAGAATAGAAGTAGAACATGGAGAAAAACTTGAAATTTTATTAGATGTAGTTACAGGACATACAAAACAAATTAGTTCAATAAAAGAAAGAGTAGAAAAATGCAAAAAAAGACTAGATAATCATGATGACAAATTCTATGTTTTAAATTCAGCAGTTCAAGCGTATTAATTTCCAAAAAAATACCCTATTGAACTTCAAATTCAATAGGGTAGATATTTATATTTAAAAATCATAAAATTATTTAACAACAATATTATAAATTTTATTTTTAACATAAATTTCTTTAATAATATTTTTTCCATCTAATTTAGAATCAATAGCATTATGGACTTTTTCTTTTACAGAAGATTCATCTTCATCAACAGAAATAGTAATAGTTGCTTTTAATTTTCCATTAAATTGAATTGGTAAAGTTATTTCATCATCAACTGTTTTTGATTCATCGTAGTCTGGCCAAGCATATGTAGAAATATCAGCTTCGAATCCAGCGATTTTATTAAGTTCTTCTGTTATATGTGGTGCAAATGGATTTAATAAAGTTAAAAATGTTTTGAATTCAGCTTTATTAATTTTTCCAATTTTGTAGAATTCATTAACCATTGTCATAAATGTAGATATAGAAGTATTAAATTTCATATCTTCAATATCTTGAGAAATTTTCTTAATAGCTTTATGAATCATTTTTTCAGTTTCTTTAGAGTAAAAATCTCCATCAACTAACATATTTTGCATATTCCAAACTCTATCTAAGAATTTACCACAACCACGAATACTTTCCATAGACCAGGCTGCAACTTGATCAAAAGGTCCCATAAACATTTCATAAACTCTAAATGTATCAGCACCAAATTCATTTACTATATCATCTGGATTTATAACATTTCCTTTTGATTTAGACATCTTTTCACCATTTGTACCTAAGATCATACCATGAGAAGTACGTTTTTGATAAGGTTCTTTTGTTGGAACAACACCAATATCGTATAAGAATTTATGCCAGAATCTTGAATATAATAAGTGTAAAGTAGTATGTTCCATACCACCATTGTACCAATCAACAGGTGACCAATATTCTAAAGCTTCTTTTGATGCAAGTTCTTTATCATTATGTGGGTCCATATATCTTAAGAAATACCATGAAGAACCAGCCCATTGAGGCATTGTATCTGTTTCTCTTTTTGCAGGTTTACCACAGTGAGGACAAGTTGTGTTAATCCAATCTGTTTGTTTTGCTAAAGGAGATTCTCCATTTTCTCCAGGTGTAAATTCTTCAACTTCTGGTAATCTTAAAGGTAAATCTTTTTCATCAAGTGGAACCCAACCACAATCTTCACAATAAACCATTGGAATAGGTTCACCCCAATATCTTTGACGAGAAAATACCCAATCACGTAATTTATAATTAACTTTTTTAGTACCAATCTTATTTTTTTCTAAATATTCGATTACAGTTTTCTTAGCTTCTTTAACTTCTAAACCATTTAAGAAATCAGAATTGATAAGTTTGCCTGTTGCAACATCAGTAAAAGCTTCTTTTGATAAATCAACATTTTCCCCATCAACAACTTGAATAATTGGTAAATTAAATTTTTTAGCAAATTCATAATCACGAGTATCATGTGCTGGAACGGCCATTATTGCACCAGTACCATATGTTATTAATACATAATCAGAAATCCAAATTGGAATTTCTTTATTTGTTAATGGATTTATAGCAGTAATACCTTTAATTTCAACACCAGTTTTTTCTTTATTTAATTCAGAACGTTCAAAAGCAGATTTTAAACTAGCTTGTTTTTGATATTCTTGAACTTCATCTAAGTTTTCAATCTTATTTTCTAATTCTTTTAAAATTGGATGTTCTGGAGAAATAACCATATAAGTTGCACCAAATAAAGTATCTGGTCTTGTTGTATAAACAGTTAAATTCTTATCCATATTAGCAATTTTAAAATTAACTTCAGCACCTTCTGATCTACCAATCCAATTTTTTTGTTGTACCTTAATTTTCTCTAAGAAATCAACATCATCTAAATCATCAATTAATTTTTGAGCATAATCTGTAATTTTAAGCATCCATTCAGATTTTTCTTTTTGAACAACAGGACTACCGCATCTTTCACAAACACCATTAACGACCTCTTCATTTGCTAATCCAACTTTACATCCTGTACAGAAATTGATAGGCATTGTTGTTTTATATGCTAAGCCATGTTTATATAATTGAATGAAAATCCATTGAGTCCATTTATAATATTCAGGATCTGTTGTATCTATTTTTCTAGACCAATCAAAAGAAAATCCTAAAGATTTTAATTGCTCTGTAAAGTGAGCTATGTTTTGAGCTGTTGTTATTTTAGGATGTACATTTGTCTTTATTGCATAGTTTTCAGCAGGAAGACCAAATGCATCAAATCCTATTGGAAATAAAACATTATATCCTTGTAATCTTCTTTTTCTTGCAATTATGTCTAAAGCTGTGTAACTACGTGGGTGTCCAACATGTAATCCTTGTCCTGATGGATATGGGAATTCTATTAGTCCATACCATTTTTTCATTGTGTAATCATCTTTTGCATTGAAAGTTCCTTCTTTGTCCCATTTTGCTTGCCATTTTTCTTCTATTTCTTTAAAATTATAAGCCATTTTTTTGCTCCTTTCGAAATCTATCTAATATAAATGGTATTATATAACAAAAAGCCTTATGTTTCAATATATTTTTAAAAATAAGTCATAAATCCTCTTTCAAAATAAAATATAATATGATACAATACAAAATAGGTGATGAAAATGATAATAGATTTAGAAAAAGCCAAAAAAGAATTTTTAAAATATACAGAAAATTATGATTTAACTAATGAAAATATTAATAGAAAACAAGGACATTCAATAAGAGTAATGAACATATCAAAACAAATAGCAACAGAATTAAATTTGACTGAAGAACAAATACAAATAGCAACTTTAATTGGATTATTGCATGATATAGCAAGATTTGAACAATATACTCAATACCAAACATATAATGACAGTAGGAGTTTTGACCATGGAGATTATGGTGTAGAAATTCTTGATAAAGATATTAGAAAATATATTGAAACAGATAAATATGATAAAATAATAAAAGTAGCAATAAAAAATCATAATAAATTCGAAATAGAAGAAGGACTAAATGAAGAAGAATTATTATTTTCAAAACTAATAAGAGATGCAGATAAAATTGATATATTGTACGAAACAATATGGTTGTTTTGGAAAGGTGAAGATAAAGCAATAAATAATACAGAAGTTTCAACAGAAGTAATGGAAAAATTTGAGCAAAATAAATTATTAAAGAGAGAAAAAAATAAAGCATTTGTCGGAATGGACAAGGTTATGTCAGTATTGGCTTTTATTTTTGATATAAATTATAAGCCAAGTTTTAAAATCATAAAAGAAAATGATTATATAAATAAGATAATAGATAGATTTGAATTTAAAGACAAAGAAAAAGTAAGAAATATTGCATTACAATATTTACAAGAAAAGGAAAGATATTAATGGGCAAAAAATTATTAATAACAGAAAAACCATCTGTTGCAATGGAATTTGCAAAAGCATTAAAGATAAATACAAATAGAAAAAATGGCTATCTAGAATCAGAGGATTGGATTATAACTTGGTGTGTAGGACATTTAGTAACAATGAGTTATCCAGAAAAATATGATGAAAAATTAAAATATTGGAGACTAGAAACACTTCCATTTATACCAACAGATTGGAAATATGAGATAATACCAGCAGTGCAAAATCAATTTAATATAGTTCAAAGTTTAATGCAAAGAGAAGATATAGATGTTATATATAATGCAGGCGACTCTGGACGAGAGGGAGAATATATACAAAGACTTGTTGTAATGATGGCTCATCCAAATCCAAAAGCTGAAATGAAAAGAGTTTGGATTGATTCACAAACAGAAGAAGAAATACAAAGAGGAATTAGAGAAGCAAAGGAGTCATCAGAATATGATAGTCTTTCAGATAGTGCGTATTTAAGAGCAAAAGAAGATTATCTGATAGGAATAAATTTTTCAAGACTTCTTTCAATAATTTATGGAAGAACATTAGCAACAAAAATAAATGAAGAAAAAGCTTCAATTTCAGTGGGGCGTGTAATGACTTGTGTTCTAGGAATGATAGTCTCAAGAGAAAGAGAAATTCGAAATTTTGTAAAAACTAAATATTACAAAATTGTTGGAGAATTTGGAGATGAAAATTCATCATTTAAAGCAGAATGGAAAGTTAATGAAAAATCAAAAGTGTTTGAAAGTATTGATTTATATAATGAAACAGGATTTAAAGATGAAAAGAAAGCAAGAGATTTCATAGTATCTCTTCAAGGAAAAGATGCAATAATTACGGAATTGAAAAAAACAAAACAAAAAGAAAATCCACCATTATTATTTAATTTAGCAGAAATTCAAAATGAATGTACAAAAAGATTTAAAATAAAGCCAGATGAGACACTAGAAATAATACAAAATTTATATGAAAAAAAATTAGTTACATATCCAAGAACAGATGCAAGAGTTTTATCAACAGCAGTTGCAAAAGAAATTTCTAAAAACTTGAATGGAATTACAAGAGGCTATAAAGATGAAGAAGTTCAATGCTATTTGAAGAAAATGATAGAAGAAAAATATCCAACAAACAATTTAGCAAAAACAAAGTATGTAAATGATAGTAAAATAACAGACCATTATGCAATAATTCCAACAGGTCAAGGTTATGAAAATTATGATAAATTACCTGACTTACAAAAACAAGTATATAAAGTAATTGTTAAGAGATTTTTAGCAATTTTTTATCCACCTGCAGAATACAATAAGATTCAAGTTACAGTAAATGTAGAAAATGAAACTTTTTATGCAAGTGGAAAAGTTTGTATAAATCAAGGCTATTTAGAGATATTAAAACCTGTTGAAAATAAGAAATCAACAGATAGTGATGAAAAAGAGGAAAACTCACAAAATACTAACTTAGATATATTAAAAAATTTAAAAAAAGGTCAAAAGGTTAATTGTATAAATTACGAGACAAAAGAGGCGGAAACTTCACCACCATCAAGATATAATTCTGGTTCAATTATATTAGCAATGGAAAATGCAGGAAAATTAATTGAAGAGGAAGAATTAAGAGAACAAATAAAAGGGGCTGGAATAGGAACAAGTGCTACTAGAGCAGAAATAATGAAAAAGCTAGAAAAAATTAAATATATACAAATAAATTCAAAAACACAAATTATTACACCTACAGAAAAAGGAGAAATAATTTATGACATTGTAAATAATTCAATGCCGGATATGTTAAATCCAAAGCTTACTGCAAGCTGGGAAAAAGGCTTAGATATGGTTGCCAAAAAAGAAATTCAACCAAATGAATTTATGAATAAATTAACAAATTATATACATTCGAAATTTAATAAATTAGTTGTAAAATGGTAAAAGCGAGATATAAAATATATCTCGCTTTTGGATTAATTAATGAAAATTCATCGGAAGCTGATGTACTTTTATTGTAAAATTAGTAGTAAGAATTACAATTTTATTTGGTTTTGCATCATAGATGTTCATTATATCCATAACATCTTTTACAAGTGGCGAAAGAACAGCACACTGAATCTCTGAGTGTCTTAGCCAAATGTACTTAGTTAAAGCATCCTTTAATGCATCGCTAGCATTTGGTACGAATATATCAATCGCTGTATCGATTGATCTTCTGATTTTTTTTCCATTTTTTTCTTTCTTTTCAGCGTAATTGGTCATTATTAAGTCCTCCTGTTAGTTACTTTATTTAGCTAAAGAAATTGAAATAACTTGCATTGCTGTATCACAATCAGATGTGAATTTCAGCATGTACGGTGTTAATGTTGCTGCTCTTTTTCCTGGTGAATCTAAAGCAATGCTTTTAATCACTTCTTTAAAGCGATTGTTCTGCATAGATAGATCACAAATATTGTAATTTTGCAGTTCTTCATCTATAAAAACAGACAAAGCTGCAATGTGGTACTTTGAGATACCAGGAAAAACAGATGTTATTGCTAATTGCTTCCGTTTTTCCATTGGTAAGTTGTCAGCATTGAGTTCTGTAAGTTCAAAATTACCAATCATAAATTAATCCTCCTAAAAAATAGTAAATGCATAAAGCACTGAATATATTATACCACAGTCTACATAAAAAAGCAAATTTAAAAAAATTTAGTAATAATATTTATTTTTTATAAAAAATATAGTATAATAATAAAATCAAAATAGGAGAAATATTAAATGAATAAAATAATAGGAGAACTAGGAAAATCAAATAAATTTGTAGATTTAAGTAATCAAATAGAAAATAAAAAAAGTCCGATATCAATATCGGGCTTAACTGACGTTGGAATGGTAGAATTATTATCAGCAATAAATCAATACAACAAAAAACCAATTTTACTAATAACATACAACGAAATACAAGCCAAACAAATACTAGAAATCATAGAAAACTTTGAAAAAGAAAAATCTGTATTATTTCCAAAAAAAGAAATAGTAACATATGATTTTGTTGCAGAAAGCAAAGATTTACCATATGAAAGAATTGAAACATTAAACAAAATAAAAGATAAAAAAAATCTAATAATAGTAACAACAATAGAGGCATTAATGCAAAAACTACCACCAAAAGAAATCCTTTTTAAAAACATATTAGAATTTAAAGTTGGTGACATTTATAATTTAGAGGAATTAAAGAAAACACTTGTAAATTTAGGCTATTCAAGATGTGAATTTATAGAAGGAAGAGGGCAATTTAGTGTAAGAGGTGGAATTGTTGATATTTCTATAAATGAAAACTTAGGAGTTAGAATAGAATTTTGGGGAGATGAAGTTGATTCTATTAGAAACTTTAATATCACAAGTCAAAGGTCAATAAATACTTTAGATAAGATAAAAATTTACCCAGCACATGAATTTGTTTTAGATAATTCAATAGAAGAAATTTGTAAAAAAATCACAAAAAAATTAACAGAAGAAAAACAAGAAGAAATATTAGAGCAAGATATTGAACAAATAAAAGCTGGAAATTATATTTCAAAAATAGACAAATACTTTAATGAATTTTATGATAAACAATCAACTTTATTAGAATATCTAAATGATAATTATTTAATTATATTAGATGAAATAAGCAAAATTGAAGCAAGACAAAGAAATATATCACAAGATAATTCGAATTTAATAAAAAATTTAATAGAAAAAGAAAAAATAGTACCAGAGGCATTAAAAAATATAACTAGCATAGATTTGAATCAATTAGAAAATGAAAAATCAGTAATTTATTTTGAAAAGCAAGATATAGTTACAAATAGGCAAGCTGAAAAATATACATTTAATTATAGACAAATAAATTATTATAAAAGTGAAATTGAAAATTTATTTGAAGATATAAAAAGATGGAATAAAGAACAAAAAAGCATATATGTAATGGTATCAACAAAAGAAAAAGCAAAAAAATTAAAAGAAATCTTAGAAAAAGAAGAGATAGCTTGTACAATAGATGAAAAACTTGATAAAACAATAATAGTAAAATCAACAGAAAAAATAGTAACAATAACAATAGGAAAATTACCAAACGGATTTGAAAATTTTGAAATAAATCAAGTTGTAGTATCTGCTGATGAATTAATTGAAGGAAAGAAAAAGAAGACTTTTGCAAATAAAGCATATAAAGAAGGAGAAAAAGTAGTATTTGCAGATTTAAAAATAGGAGATTATGTTGTACACAAAAATTATGGAATAGGAATTTTTGTTGGTGTAAATACTATTACTGCAGATGGAACAACAAAAGATTATATAAAACTAAAATATAAAAATGATGCAATCTTATATGTACCAACTAGCCAATTAGATTCAATAAGAAAATATGTTGGAGGAGATGCAATAAATCCACCAATAAATAGTTTAGGAAGTAAAGATTGGATTAAAACAAAAGAAAAAGTAAAGAAAAATTTAAGAGCTGTTGCAAAAGAATTAATAGAATTATATGCAAAAAGAGAAAAAGCCAAAGGCTATGCGTTTAGTAAAGATACACCATGGCAAAGTCAATTTGAAAATAGTTTTCCATATCAAGAAACAGATGACCAATTAAGATGTATTGAAGAAGTAAAAAAGGACATGGAAAATCAAAGACCAATGGACAGATTACTTTGTGGTGATGTTGGGTATGGAAAAACAGAAGTGGCAATAAGAGCAGCCTTTAAAGCTGTTATGGACCATAAACAAGTTGCATATTTAGTACCCACAACAGTATTAGCACAACAACAATATGAAGAATTTAGAGACAGAATGGCAGAATTTCCAATAAAAGTAGATATACTAAACAGATTTAAGAGTAAAAAATATCAAGATGAAGTAGTAAAAAAATTAAAACTAGGAGAAGTCGATATTGTAATTGGAACACATAGAATGCTTAGCAAAGATGTAGAATTTAAAGATATTGGATTATTAATAATAGATGAGGAACACAGATTTGGAGTAAAAGCAAAAGAAAAAATAAAAGAATATAAATCAAATATAGATGTATTAACAATGACAGCCACACCAATTCCTAGAACAATGCATATGTCAATAGTTGGAATAAGAGATATGTCAGTAATATATGAGCCACCTCATAACAGAAAACCGGTGCAAACTTATGTATTAGAGTATGATCAAGAAGTTATAAAAGAAGCAATAACAAAAGAATTAGAAAGAGATGGCCAAGTATTTTATATTTATAATAGAGTAGATACAATACAAAAAAAGGCAGATGAAATATCAAGATTAGTTCCAGAGGCAAAAGTAAGTTATGCACACGGACAAATGTCAGGAAATCAAATAGAAGAAATAATGCAAGATTTTATTGACAAAAAATCAAATGTGTTAGTATGCACAACAATATTAGAATCTGGTATAGACATTGCAAATGCCAATACAATTATAGTAGAAAATGCAGATAGAATGGGATTAGCAGCATTATATCAAATAAGAGGAAGAGTAGGAAGGTCTGACAGACAAGCTTATGCATATATAACATATAGAAAAGATAAAATGTTATCAGAAGAAGCAGACAAAAGACTAAAAGCAATAAAAGAATTTACTGAATTTGGTTCAGGATTTAAAATCGCAATGAGAGATTTGGAAATAAGAGGAGCAGGAAGTTTGCTTGGAGAAATCCAATCAGGTCATTTAGAACAAGTAGGATATGATACATATTGTAATCTATTAGATGAAGTAGTAAAAGAAATGCAAGGAACTGAAATTGAACCAGATATAGACATTCAAATTGACTTAAATGTAACAAGCTATATTCCAGATGAATACATAGAAGACTCAGCACAAAAAATAGAAATCTATCAAAATATAGCATTATGTAGAAAAGAAGAAGATATACAAAATGTGGTTGATGAAATAATAGATAGATTTGGAAATATGCCAGCTGAATTAGAAAATTTATTAGATATAGCAAGAATAAAATACTTAGCAAAACCATTTTCAATAAGTAAAATAGCAAGTAAGAGGACTGCTGTAGTATTTACTTTTGAACAAAGCAAATATGAAATAGACTTACAAAAATTACTAAAAACATATAAGAACAGAATAAAATTTTCACCAGGAATAAAAACGATGATTACACTTGAAATAGGCACAACAAACGAAAGACAAATATTAAATGATGTTACAGAGTTTTTAAAACAATTGTAACTAATAAAAATTGTTTGAAAGAGGAGAAGAAATGCAAGTTATTACAAGTAAAGATAATGAATTTATAAAACATATAAAAAAATTAAAAGATAAAAAATATAGAGACATAAGTAAAGAATTTATTATTGAAGGAATTAAGTTGATAAAAGAAGCGATAGAAGAAAAAGCTAAAATTAAACAAATTGTTATTTGCGATAATTGCCAAAATGCTGACATTATTCCAAAAGAATTGATGTATGAAATTGCTAAATATGAATGTGTGTATGTTAGCGACAAGATTTTTAAGAGTATAACTGAAGTAAATACACCTCAAGGAATATTAGCAATTATAGAAAGAAATAATTCAAATGAACAAGAAGCGGAAATAGATTACACACAAGATATAATTGTTGCATTAGATGATATACAAGACCCAGGAAATTTAGGAACAATATTAAGAACAGTAGATAGTGTAGGACTTAACCAAATATTAGTGTCTAAAGGAACAGCAGACTGTTATAATCCAAAAGTTGTTCGTTCAACAATGGGAGCAATATTTAGAGTTAAAATTATTGAATGTGAAAATTTAGAAAAAACTTTAAAAGAAGTAAGAAAACATAAATTTAAATTAGTTGTAACTTCTTTGCAAACTGAAAAAAGCTTATATGATGTGAAATTTGATAAAAAAGTTATTATTATAGGAAATGAAGCAAATGGCGTTGAACCTAATATTCAAGAGATGGCAGATGAAAAAATAAAAATTCCTATGTTAGGAAAAACTGAAAGCTTGAATGCTTCTGTTGCAACTGGGATTGTGTTATATGAATATGTTAGACAAAAATTGACATAATACACAAAATGAGGTATAATATAAATTATACAATGTATTACGGCAAAAATTATTATTATTTGCTAATTGTTACCAATTTACTTTTTCATTTTTATACAGTATATTTTAGAAGCAAAAGGAGATTTTTTTAATGGAAACAAGAAGAAATGTGAAATTTCAGGCCAATAATGTAGTAATGATTGAAGGAACAATAGATACATTTTTTGAATATGATCATTCTTGGAAAGGGCAACGGTTCTATAATTTTACATTAGCAGTAAGAAGGACCAGTGAAACAATTGACTATATTCCTTGTTCTATTTCTGAAAAGATAATCGGAGAAATTCGTGATTGGAAAGGAAGAAGGGTTAAAGTTATAGGTAGATTCAATTCTTATGGTAAGTATGTAAATGGCAATAATATGAAAATCTATGATGTTGATGTTTTGTCATTAGAACTTATTGCAGAGGAAGAAGATGATGAAAATAAGGTAGTTCTTTTAGGAAACTTAATAAGTGAGCCTAAGTTAAGAATTACTAAAAAAGGAAGAAAAATAGCAGATTTATGGATTAGTGTAAAGAATTATAATGGGAAAATGAATTCTTTTCCTGTTATTGTTTGGGGAGATACAATACGGAGACTTAAATATGCAACACCTGGAACACCTATGAAAATCGTAGGAAGATTGCAATCGAGAAAAAGAGTGATTCGAAATGATAAAGGAAACATTGAAGAAGAAATAACATATTATGAAATATCTGCAAAAGATATAGATTGTTATGATGAATTTGATGCAGATGTAGCTATCTAGCTACCAGTAAAAAGTAAATTGGGATGAGGGAACTATAAAAATATAGTTCTCTCAATTTATTAAAAAATATAAAAATTAAAATAAATAAAAAATACGGGGGAATAAAAAATGAAATTAAATGTAGTATTAGTAGAACCAGAAATACCACAGAACACTGGGAATATTGCAAGAACATGTGCTGCAACAGGAGGAAAATTACATTTAGTGCATCCGTTAGGTTTTAGCATTTCAGAAAAAGCAGTAAAAAGAGCAGGGTTGGATTACTGGGATAAGTTAGAAATAGAAGAACATGATTCATTTGAAAAATTTTTAGAAAAATACAAACCAGAAGAAAATAATATGTTTTTTGTAACAACTAAAGGAAAACATGTTTATTCAGAACCAAACTATAAAGAAATGGATGAAGTATTTGTGTTATTTGGAAAAGAAACTAAAGGATTACCAGAAGATATATTGGTTAAATACATAAATAAAACAATTAGAATTCCAATGAGGCCAACATTAAGATCATTAAACTTATCTAATTCTGTTTCTATCGTAGTTTATGATATATTAAGGCAAAAAAACTTTGAGGAACTTGAAGAAATAAGTAGTTATTTTAATAATAAAGGAATGATTTAAGACAAAATGTTACAATAAGTAACAAACTTCTACAAATTATTCTTATAACATTGGTAAAGATTTCAAAAATAATTGAAATCTTTACCTTTTTATGTTAATATGGACTTATAATAATATTATTATAAAATTCAAATCGAATAAAATTTATATCAGAAATCCAATTTTAAATCTAGTTAAAAATCCAAAAAATACCGTAGAAAAAACGAAAGGAGTGATTTATTGTATTACTTTTCTTATAATAATTACATGGACTATACGAATAATAAAAAATTAGAAAATATTAAAAAAATCAATTATTTAGAAGAGGAAAAAGAAAATTATATTAGAACAGATGAAATATTAGAAAAAGAACAAATAAAAATAAAAGAGTCATTAAAAAATAAAAGTAAAATACTAAAATTTTTGAACTCATATTTAAAATTATCAGACCCAATAGAAAAAAACAATTTAGAAGATTGTAGTAATATAATTCAAAAGGAAAAAGAAAGTTTTTTGTATAAAATAAACACATCTATTATTATATCATAAAGAGCTTGCAAACGAAAGAAAAGGACGTAGCTATGAATCATTTAGAAATTGAATTTAAAACCTTACTAACCAAAGAAGAGTACCATTCTCTAGAAGACTTTTTCAAGGACCAACCTCCTATCCGACAAACCAATCACTATATTGACACGCCCGACCAAGCTATCCGGAATCATCGGATGGCATTGCGAATTCGTACCTTAGCTGATCGGGCTGAGCTAACCCTTAAAGTACCGCAAGATGCGGGACATTTTGAATACAATCAAGCCCTTACTTTTGAACAAGTAGAAGCCTTTCTCTCCAAGAAGAAACTC
>ERZ772819.2657-NODE-2657-length-13242-cov-4.053917_pt1 | contig 13242 bp, 3 predicted proteins | sample MGYA00580860_ERZ772819 | MGnify/ENA primary metagenome ERZ772819 (study PRJEB29015, sample SAMEA2737683) | human gut metagenome | biome: human gut; feature: human-associated habitat; material: faeces | place: China | collected 2012 ...
CTTCCAATCCCGTCAAACAACTGACGCGCCAGCAACTGGAAGATATCTTCCGGGGAAAAATTACTAACTGGAAGCAAGTAGGCGGAGATGACCGCAAAATCGTGGTATATTCCCGCGAAACGTCTTCGGGTACTTATGAATTCTTTAAAGAAAGCGTACTCAAGAACAAGAATTACATGAGCAGTAGTCTTTCTATGCCTGCCACGGGTGCCATCATCCAATCCGTCAGCCAGACGCGCGGAGCAATAGGGTACGTAGGCCTGGCTTATCTATCCCCTCGCGTTAAATCAATCTCCGTTTCTTATGACGGGAAGCACTATGCACCTCCCACAATGGAGAGTGCCACCGACAAGAGTTATCCTATTGTGCGCCCGTTATACTATTATTATAATAAGGAAAACTCCGAACAAGTAGCTCCCCTCGTCAATTTCATACTTTCACCCGCCGGTCAGGAAATCATTAAAAAGAACATCGCAGAAGTCTTAGATGTGTTAGAGGATGTCGGCTATGAAACAAGTGCCTATCAGACCACTCCAGAGCCCTTATCAGCCCAATTAGAAGCAGAACGGGCTGCTAAAGCAGGATTTGATTTGATCATTGCTGCTGGTGGTGATGGCACGATCAACGAAGTGGTGAATGGGGTTGCTGGACTAGAAGAGCGCCCTCAGATGGCCTTTATTCCAACCGGCACTACCAATGACTATGCGCGTGCCTTGAAGATCCCGATGGGAGATCCTGTGGCGGCTGCTCGCATTATCGAAAAGAATCAAACCATTCAGATGGATATTGGTCGTGCCTATGGCAGCAAGTATTTCATCAATATTGCTGCAGCAGGAACCATGACAGAATTGACCTTCAGTGTTCCAAGTAGTGTTAAATCTCGCTTGGGTTACTTTGCCTATGTGGCAGAAGCAGCTAAAATGTTACCGCGAAACAAGGCTCGGAAGGTGCGGATTGAGCACGACAATGGTGTCTTTGAAGGGCCAGCGTCTATGATTTTTGTGGCCTTGACCAACTCGATTGCTGGCTTTGAAAGTGTCGCGCCAGATGCTAAGCTTGATGATGGGAACTTTACCTTGATTATCGTAAAAACTGCTAAGCTCTTTAACATGTTGTCCTTGATGATTCAGGCCATCAATGGGGGCAAACATGTGCACGATGAAAATGTAGAATATCTCAAAACCAAGAAGTTGACGATCGAAATGTTAGGGAAAAATGCTCAACCATTCCGCATCAATCTAGATGGGGAGTACGGAGGAGATACTCCAGTTGAATTGGAAGTCTTCCATAATCACTTGGAATTCTTTGCAAATATTGATGAAATCAACAACGATGCTTTAGTACACACTTCTGAGGAATAAATACAAACAATGGGGCAATTCGTCTGATGGATGAGCGAATGGTTCCTTCACTATCAAATTGGAAATAGGAAAATGCTATGCGACAATACCATGTAAAGCTTCATTTTCATAAGCAAAAAGGAAATTATTTTGCCTATGATATGTGGCAGTGGCAGGATCAAGTAGAAGGAAAATCAGTCTCTTTCTCCAAGTTGGATTATTTTGGAGTAGAGGGAAATCTGGTATACGAGAGTGAGGGTGCCTTGAACCGGGGCCATGTCCTGGTTAAAGAAGGGGATTGGCTCACCAAGACCCGTGATTTTGAAATCGAACTTTTACCAGAAGGGCATGTTCGAGAAGTGTGGATTCTCGATGGAGACGATACAGTCTATTATTCTTTGCAAGCTGCTTTGACGAGTCATGCATACAGCCATCGTCAGCCTCATGCCTACGATATGGCGATGCGTCCTAGAGAGTTTGATGCTAAATGGGCGTATCAAGGCTGGCTCGGTCATTGGGAGGAAGAAGGGGAGCATTGCTTTAAACTGTGGGCTCCTACTGCCAAGAAAGTTGAATTGTTGCTTTATCAATCAACCGAGCTGGATGCGCCTATTTGGAAGAGCATGCAGATGACACGTGGCAAACAAGAGTCTAGCTACCACCCAGAAAATACCCATGGTGTTTGGATTTTAGATTTTCTAGGAAATTTAAGTGGCATGGCTTATCAATATCGTGTGCATTTTGAACACCATACTCAAGTGACGCGCGATCCTTATAGCATTGCAACGACAGCGGACGGGATGCGCTCTGCCATTCTTTCGAGAGCAGATCGTCAGTTTGATTGGGGTCCTAAAAAAGGTGCAGATGCGACTCCTTGGCGCTTGGATAACCCTTGTCAAGCAGTGATCTATGAGATGCACCTTCGGGATTTGACTAAGTCACTGACTTCAGGTGTGGAGGAGTCTTTGCGAGGGACCTATCTTGGTGCTTGTCAAAAAGGAACCGTCAATAGTCATGGCGATGCAACTGCCTTTGATTATATCCGTCAGTTAGGAGTCAATGTCGTGCAACTGCAGCCCATCTCTGATCGCTTTAAACAGTACGACGAAGAAGGCCGTGTGACCTACAATTGGGGTTACGACGTTCAGAATTATTCTGCACCAGAAACTAGCTTTTCGACGGATCCATCCAATCCGAAACAAACCATGAAAGAGCTCAAAACCATGATCCAGGCTTATCATGAGGCAGGAATTTCTGTGGTCATGGATGTGGTCTACAATCATATCTATTCGACCGAGCATGGTCCTTTCCAAAATACAGTGCCCGATTATTATTATCGGATGGAGCCAGATGGTCGTTTCCAAAATGGGACAGGTGTCGGTAATGAAACAGCTAGTGAGCATGAAATGTACCGCAAGTACATGATTGATTCCCTCACGCACTGGGTCAAAGAGTACCAGATCGATGGTTTCCGCTTTGATTTGATGGGCATTCACGATGTAAGGACGATGAATGCTATTCGGGAGGCAATGGACGCTCTGGATCCTCGCATTCTCCTTTACGGAGAAGGTTGGGACATGGGAACAGGTCTCGCACCAGAGGACAAGGCTAAGAAAGATAATGCGGCGCAATTGCCTCGAATTGGATTCTTTAATGATACGGAGCGCGATGCCATTAAAGGGGCTGAGGTTTATGGTTCCATCAAACGTGGCTTTGTCAGCCGAAAATCGACGGAGAATATCGTTGCGCGTGCTGTTCTAGGTAGTGCGGAGCTTGGTCATTATTTAAGTCCGAATCAGGTCTTGAATTATGTGGAAGCCCATGATAATTATAATCTCTATGACTTGCTTCAGACCCTTCATCCGAATGAAGAAGTAGCAGGATTGGTCAAGCGCTCAGAGTTGGCTACAGCCATGAATCTGCTCTTTCAGGGTATGACCTTTATGCAATTGGGTCAAGAGTTTATGCGGACCAAATTGGTAGCGACAGGTCCTGATGGAGAGATCACACCTTTGGATCGTGAGCGGGCCATGAATTCCTACAATGCTCCAGATTTTGTGAATCAGGTCAACTGGGATCTGGTCAGTCAGAACAAGGAATCAATTGCCTATATCCGAAGCTTGATCGCCTTGAAGACAAGTCTTCCTGTCTTAGGACTTGAAAGCTATGATAAAATCTACCAACAAGTCTTTATTCAATCTGCAACTGATACCAGTGGTCTTGTCATCTATGAACTAACAGGAGACAAGAAGTACTTGGTCATCTTCAACGCCAGCGGACTTCCTTACTACCTCCAAAATTCAAATAAATTATTTTTTAATTTATTTATTGAAATATCAATTTTCGCAAAAAAATTGATTAGCTAAATATAAGCTAATCCACAAAACACAAGACTTAAAGTCTTAAATATGTTTTACCCTTCTATTAAAACAGATAAGGTGGAAGTGGATAACTTCTTCTTAAGCTTTTAGTATTTTACAATATTTATATTGAAATGTCAACCTTTTTTATATTTTTTGTCTAATATTTTTAAAAATATAATTGTATTATAAATATATATTATTTTTCTAAATTTTGGCAGACAGAGTTATACTTCCATATATCTAAAATAGAATCTTTCATAAAAAAGCCAACCGTTGCAAAGTAACTATAAAAGAAACTTCACTTTAACGGTTGTCTTTTATTTTTAAAATTTTATATAGTTTGTTGGGTCTACATCATTACCATATCCACTAGCATTTCTAATTTCAAAGTGTAAGTGGTGTCCTGTTGAGTTTCCTGGATTAGGGTCAGATTCCGTATCTCCTCCCTCTAGTCCTATTACTTGTCCTTGTTTCACAGTCTCGCCTGCTTTTACGTTAATTTTTGATAAATGAGCATAGAAACTATATATTGTTTCCCCATTAACAATGTGTTTAATTTCTACACAGTTACCAAATTCATTTTGCACTCCTGCAAAGGTTACTTCTCCACTTGCTACTGCTAGTATTTCTGTATGATGTGTTCCACTTAAATCTATACCAGTATGTTTTTTACCTCTCCTGTTGTTGGATGAATTCTTTCTCCATATTTAGACGTTACAGTATATTCGCAATTTAATGGCATTATAAAATCTTGCTTTTCTTCTATTGGTTGTATTTTTTCCTTATCTAAAGCTTTTACTTCATTATATTCTAAGCTTGTAGTAGAAATATCTGCTTCACTTGTAGTTTTCCATTTAACAGTTTCATTTTTTCTTCCATAGTTTTTCTTTAAAATACTTCTATCTAATTCATCAACTTTGTTATCTTCATTAAAATCAAACTTCGTAAGATTTTGTTTATTTTCTTCATTAATAATTTCCCCATAATTATTATTAATTGCAACTAAATCATCTAGTTCAATTTCGCCCGTTTTTATAACATCTCCAGCTAATAAATGATATGTATCTAATTGTGTTTTTTCCCCAAGTTTTACTTCTATATCAGTTACTCTATATTCTAGGTATCCTTCTTTCTTTACAACAATATCATATTTTTGTGTATCTTCAGTATCAAATGAGAATGTTCCATCTTCTTGTGTTTCTTGTTGTTCAATAACTTCTCTTGGATTATCCTTATCATTTTCACTTTTCGTGTCATTTGTTCTATATAATGTTACTGTTGATTTATATTTTCCTACTGAATTTTCAGTTGTTATTTTCCCTAATATTGTTCCACCTGTTAATGGATCTTTTTCTACATCTATAATATATATTCTTAAAGTCTCATCTTCTGCTCTTACTTTAATTAAAATTTTTGTATCTTCTGTAATATTATAAGTTCCTGTACCACTTTCTATTGTTGCAGTTTCATCTTGAGTTTTGGCATCTATTTTTAATTTATTTTGTCTTTGTGTTAAATGTAATTTATATTGTGTAATATTTGTATCAAAACTTGGTGATAGAGTTCCAACATTAGTTGTTATACTTTCTAAATAATTATTATTAGATTTTTCTTCTATAACCTTTATTTTATATGTTGTATGTGTTTCTCCATTATGACTTGTAACATCAATATCAAAGACATTTTCTCCTGAAGTTAAGTCTAAATCACTTGATTTTACTACTGTTGCATATTCATCTGTAGGAACAGCTATAACATCTTCACTTTTTAAAGTTGTAGTACCTTTTGGAACATAAACTGTATATTCTAATGTATTGCTATCAAATTCGGGTTCCATTTTACAACCTGATACTGCAAGGTTAGATAATGTAGAGTTACTACTCTTTAATCTTATTATATTAATAATATATGTTTGTGTTGTATATCCATCTGGTGCTATTGTTTTTATCTCATATTTATTTAATTTTAATACCGATAATTCTATACTACTTGTTGGATATACTTTTGTGTCTTCATATAACGGTGTTGCTATGATTTCATTTTCTGTAAATACAAATTTGTCATTTGGAACAGTTAATGTATATTCATAAACATCACTATTAAATTCTTGCTCTAATGTATATGATTTAATTTCTAAACTCTTAAGTCTTGCATCATCTGTTCTAATTCTATTTATATTTATTGTATAAGTTTTTATATCTCCGTTTTCTGCTGTAACTTTTATTTTTCTTGTACTTTCTCCATCTGGAACTGTTTGTTCTTCATTACCTGTTACTGTTGCAAATCTATCTTCTGTTGCTACTTCAAAAGATAATAAAGAATCTGCATTTCCTAATGTTAAATTATATTCTAATGTTCCATATACAAAGCTTGGATCTAATGTACCAACACTTGGAATTAAATCTGTTAGATCATTTACTGTCGATTTTATTCTATTTATTAATATTTTATATGTTCGTACATCTCCATTTTCTGCTGTAACTTTTATTTCATAATTATTTTCTCCTGCTTTTACAGAAGCATATCCTAATCCTGAAACTGATGATAAACTATTTTCCGCTTCTCCAAGAAGTTGTACTTTGGTTGTTCCTACAGGTACTGTTACCTCATAGCTCATATTTTCCTTATCAAAAATTGGTAATAATTCTATTGTTTCTGAATTAGCTTTTACTACTAAATTTTTCAAATAATTATTACTGTTTTTCTTTCTAATTATTGTAACAGTATATGTTCTTGTTATTCCAAGGCTTGATGTAACTTTGATTTCTATCTTATTTTCCCCAACTTCTAAGGTATAATCTCCATTACCTACCATTGTTGCATTACTATCTTCTGGTTCTGCATCTATATTAATTTGAGTAATATCATTTTCAACTGTTAAAGTATAATTATTGTTTGTTTTTGTAAATGCAGGTGATAAAGCTCCTTTTGATGGTAATATATAGCTTAAATAGTTATTACTAGACATATTTCTATTTACTTGTATTGTATAAGTTTCTTTTTGTAATCCATCACTTGAAGTAACTTCTATAATCACCTCATTATTTCCTACTACAAAATCCTTATTTCCTGTTACTGTATATGTTGCATTTGGATCTAAAGTTTCTATTATCATATCTAAGCTTGTTATTTCATTATCAACATTTACTGTATATGAATTTGTATTTTCATTAAATTTTGGTACAATTTCATAATTTTCCACTTCTAATTTTGACAATTTTGCACTTATTGGTGCTTTTCTTATAACATTAACAGTATAAATATTTTTATTTCCATTTGGAGCCGTTACTATTAATTCTATTGTATTTGTTCCAACTACTAAATTATAGTTTCCGTTTCCAGTTATTGTTGCATTACTATCTTCTGTATATCCTAACAAATTAATACTTTCTACATCATAATCTACATATACCTTATAACTATTTACTAATTTATCAAAGCTTGGTTCTAATGTTCCTTCAGATATATTTAAATCTGATAAATATGCATTTTCTGATAAACCTTTATTTATAACTATTGTATATGTTTTAACTTTTCCTGACTCTGAAATTACATTTACTTCAAATGTATTTTTTCCTTCTTCTAATTTAACAATACCTATACCATTTACTGTTGCATTCTCATCATCTGCAATTGCATCTATATAAACAGTTTCAATATTATTTGGAACATTTACATTATATAAAAGTGTGCTTTTGTTAAATTCTGGACTTAAGTCATATCCATTAACAGATAAAAATGCTAGGTTATCATTATCTGATCCAGTTTTTGTAACTTTTAGTGAATAATTCTTTGTAGTTACACCATCTGGTGCTGTTACTTTTATTATAACCAGGTTTGTTCCTCTTTCTAAGTTTTTATTACCAATTATCTCATATGTTGCATCTTCTTGTTCTGTTGTCGCATTTATTTCTAGTTCACTTAGTTTTGTTTCAACAGTATATAATGTTGTTTCTTTATTAAATACAGGTAAAATGCTATGATTTTGTATAACTAAACTTGATAAATTTGTATTTGTTGATTTTGCTCTATTTACTTTTATTTGATAAACCTTTTCATCTCCTGAAATAGATGTAACTTTTACAGTTATAACATTTAATCCAACATTTAATTCATGTTCTCCTGTTCCTTTTATTATTGCTGTATTATCTAAGGCTTTGGCCTCAACATTAATTTTATCTTCTTCATAAGGTAAATTAACCTCATAAACTAATGTATTTGCTTCAAAATTTGGTGATAAAGTTCCTTTATCTACTGTTAGTTCTACTAAATCACAGCGTTGATTTAAATCCGGTTGTCTATAAATTATTATTGTATAATCTTTTTTAGTTAATCCATCTGATGCTGTAACCTCTATAGTAACTTTATTTTCCCCATAAACAAAATCACTATTTCCAATTACTTTATATGTTGCATCTTTATCTTCTGTTTCTATTTCTAGACTTAGGCTTTCTACATTATTTTGTACTTTCATATGATATTCAGTAGTTGTTTTTTCAAAATTCTCGTATAGTTCTCCCTCTTTTGCAAATACCTTTTTTAAATATGCATTATCAGATTTTGCTCTATTTACTATTATTTCATATTCTTTGTTTGTACCATCTTCTGCTGTTGCAACAATAGTAATAATATTTTTTCCTATTTCTAAACTATATTTTCCATTTCCAACTACCTTTGTTGTTGTCTTTTCTGGAATAGCAGTAATTGTAATTTCATCTATTTCATTTCTTACATTTATTTCATAGGTACTAGCATCTACTTTATCAACAATTTGATTTTTATCATTATCTATTCTTAATAAATTTGTATTAGAGTTTTGTTTTCTTATAACATTTAATTCGTAAGTCCTTATATCCCCATTTTCCGCTTCTACTGTTAATGTTATATTATTTTCTCCTTGTTCTAGTGCATATATTCCTTCTCCTATTACAGTACTTGCTGAATCTTCCTTTTTAGCTGTTACTTTTATATTATCTACTTCATTTTCAACTTCTACAGTATATTTTAATGTTTCTTTATTAAATGTAGGATTTAATTTTCCACTGCTTGTAATAATATTAGTTAAATAATTATTACTTGAAGCTTCTTTTATTACTTTAATTTTATAATCTCTTTGCTCTCCATTTTCTGCTGTTACTCTTATTATTACATAATTTGTTCCTGTAAAGAAATTATTGTTTTGCAAAATTTTATATGTTGCAGATTTATCTTCTGTTTGTACAACAAGCGGTAATGTTTTTGTATCTGATGGAACTGTTATTTCATATTCTGTAATTAATTTATCAAATTCAACATTAAAATTACCCATTGTTGTTATTAATTCTTTTAAATAATTATTACTTGATTGACTTCTATTAATATTAACATTGTATGTACCAATAGAACCATCTTCAGCTTCAACTTGTATTTTATATGTATTTGTCCCTGTTTTTAATGTTTTTTTACCAGTTCCTGAAACGCTTGATGTTGTTGCTTCTGCTTCAGCTTCTAATGTAACGCTTTCAACTTCATTTGGAACTGTAACTGTATATGTATCTAATACTTTATTAAATGTTGGATTTTGAGCTAGTTCTTCATCTTCTTTTTTTACTTTTAAAGATGATAAAAATACATTTCCACTTTGTTTTCTATATGCATGTATAATATAAACTAATTGTTCACCATTTGGTGCATTTACAATTATATAAATATCGTTCAGTCCAACTTTTAAGTTCTTATTTCCTTCTATTACAGGAGTTATTTCTTTCATTTCTGGTATTGCAGTAATATCTAATGATGTTACCTCATTATCTACTTCTACAAAATACTCTAAAACATCTTGATCAAATACCATGTCTGTTTCTACATTATCTATACTTAGGCTTTCTAACAAACAGTTTCCACTCATATCTCTTGTAATGTGATATGTATAAGTATCTACCGAACTGCCATCTTCTGAAGTAACATTTATTTTTATTTCATTTTCCCCAGCTTTTAATTCTATTGTTCCATCCCCTGTTACAGTTTGATATTTATGTCCTTTTTCAACATTAAAGGTTAATTTCTTTATTCTACTTGGAACAGTCATAGAATATTCATGTACTTCTGGGTTGAATTCTTTCGGATTAAGGACGCCATAAATAGGATTTACATTTATAATAGATTCAATTAATCCGTCTATTGTAATATTAGTTGGCTTAGAATTATTAGATGCATCTCTTATAGCTTTTATTGTATACACTCTTTCTTCACCATTTTCTGCTGTTACTTTTAGATTTATAATATTTTCTCCTGCTGCAATATCATAAGTTCCATTTCCTTCTACTGTTGCTTTTATATCATCAACAACACCATAAATTGTAAGTTCTGTATCTTCTGAATTTAAATTTACAGTATATTCTGTATCATCATAACTAACTTTTGGAGTTATTGTTCCTTTATTTATTTGTATTTCTTTTAATAAATTATTTTGTGATGGATCTTCAAGTAAAGTTATTCTTGCATATCCATCTGAATCATTACCTGTTACATAATTTCCTTGTGGATTTTTCATTTGTACTAAATCTTGTCTTGTAGTGGTCCATTCATATCCTTCTCCATCTATCATAACAGTATCTTTAAATTTAAATCCTGAAGTATGTATACAATCTTCTATTGAGTTTCCATTTTCATCTGTTGATTTACATCCTTCATGTCCTGATATATATGATGATCCTCCAGATCCTTCTGAAGCACGGCTAATATTGTTTGTCATTCCTCCATAGTATCCTGAGCCACCGCCTCCAACACCATCACTATCTGCTTGTCCCCATGCATCTTTTCCTATTCCTAATGCATATCCAGAAGTTTGAGTTCCTGCTGGACTTTTTGGATAATATGATATACCTTCTAGTCCACCTCCTGCTCCTCCTTTATATGTATAAGAGGCTCCGCCTCCTGCTCCTGCTACCATTATTCTAGAGTATAAACTATTAGTATCATTCCATAATCCACTTGTTAACCTAAAGTCTGTGGCTCCGCCTCCACCACCGCTGGATTCATCATCTGAATTATCCCATGTTCCAAGGCCTCCACCATTCCAGCCTCCTTGTGAATTTTGTCTTACAACAGCATCTGTTCCTTTTCCTCCTACATATACATAAATAGTATCTCCCTCATTTAGTCTAACAGTACCTGCTGTATATCCTCCATTTCCAGGAATTCCTTTTAAACTTCCATTAATTCTTGATTTTCCTCCTCTTGCTCCCCAAGCTTCAAATTTATAAAACCCTGCTGCTGGTGCTACAAAGGTTTGATATTCTTCTCCTATATATGGGAAATCATACATTTGCTCTCCTAAGTTCTCTCCTTTTATTACCGTTATTGTATATACTGTATCTTCTATTCCTTCTCTAGAAACAGTTACTGTTACAGTGTTTTTTCCTTCTTTAATATAACCTGCACCTTTTACAACTACTTTCGCATTGTCATCATAAGGAATTGCTATAATATTAAGTGAAACTATTCCAGAGGTTACTTTATATTCATAATTATATTTTTCACTTTCAAAGAATTGTGAAAATTCTTGATTTTTTATATCTAAAAATTTCAATTTTGTATTTGGCTGTTTATTTAAAATTAAATTATATTCTGTTGTACTTGTTCCATCTTCCGATGTAACTTGTATTGTGTGTATTGTAGTAGAATTTTTGGTTTCTACTTCTCCGTCTCCTACAATAGTTTGTCCTGGAAATTTCTTTATAGCTTCTATAATTGTATTTTCTTCTACATTATATGGTAATTCTATTTCATATCTTAAAGTTTCTTCCTTATAATTTTCTATATCTTTTCCTGCTACCTTAATATTTTTCAAATAACTATTTGAAGATGGTTTTCTATAAAAATATAGATTATATACAAATTCTATTCCTTCTGCTGTTTTTACTTTTATTTGTTTTTTAGTTTCTCCTGCTATTGTTTCTATTTGTTGTACTAATCCACCTTCTACTTCTACATTATCACTTGATGGTGTTATTGTAATAGTTGGATATGCTTGTTCTTTATCTAATTCAATATAATAATCATTTTCAGCAGGGTTAAATTTTCTGCACATTTTTCCAATATCAACATTTATATCTAATATTGGATATTCTTCAGCAGTCATACTCAAAGGAGTAATAGTTGCTTTGCTGGTATCTGTAGCACCTGCTGTTAGTTCAGTATTAGTAAATACCTTTCCAGAGTAATGATATGAATCTTCTAAACTAGTATATGTTTGAACTCTTGGAGTAATATCACTTTGAGAATTAATAGCAATACAACCTGCATGTCCAGATACATAACCTGAGCCACCAGCTCCACTAGAAGCACATGAGCTATTGCTCATGTATCCACCCCAGTAGCCACCTCCGGCCACCGCCTACTCCATCACTATCAGCTGTTCCGGAAGCATTTTGTCCTATTCCAAACGAATATCCAGTAGTTTGTGTTCCACTTTTTGCTTTTACTCCATTAGCTCCTGAAATTCCTCCTCCTGCTCCTCCTTTATATGTAAAAGAGGCTCCACCGCCTCCACCAGCAACCATTATTCTAGATGCTAAACTTTCAGAATTATTCCAATTTCCACTTACTAAACGTATATCTGTTGCACCTCCGCCAGCGCCTGATGTTTCATTATCAGAATGATCCCATGTTCCAAGTCCTCCACCATTCCAAGTTGCTTCTGAATCTTTACTTACAACTGCATCTGTTCCTTGTTGTCCAATGTAAACATAATACTTTTCACCTTTTTTTAAAAGAATTTCACCTTTAGCATATCCTCCCTTTCCTGGTATTCCTCCTAATGAACCATTAATTCTAGATTTTCCTCCTCGTGCTCCCCAACATTCAAATTTATACGTACCTGTATATGGAACAGTAAATTCTTGATATCCTCCTGAATAACTATAATTGTTTTCTTCTAAAGCTTTTTCGCAAGTTATTGAATATACCATTGGTTCAGTAACATATGGATTTGTAACTGTTATTGTAATTACACTTCCTATGTTTATATTTTCATTACCTTTTATTGTTATTGTTGATTCTTTATCATATGCTATTGCATAAACCTTTAGTGATGTTATATTATCTAAAATGTCAACTGTGTATTCTGTTGTTTTATCTTGAAACTCTGGGCTTAATGCAAAAGAATTTATTTCTATATTTTTTAAATATGCACTGTGTGTTCTTGTTAAATTTAAAGTGTATGTATTTTTATTGGTTTTATCCTCAGATAATACATTAAAACTAACCGTTTTACTATTTTTTGTTAATACAACTTTTGTATCTCCTTTAACTGTTTGATTCTCATTTGCTTTTAAATACTCTATTGTCAATACATCTTCGATATTATACTCTAACATTAAATCATAATTTATTTTATTATCCTCAAATAGATATTCTTTGTTATTTATTTTTACTCCTCGTATAAATGCCGTACTTGGATCTGTATTTTCTGTTTCAGAATTCTCATCATTTATTTCTTCTAAGTTTAACTTCACATAGCTTATAGCATTATTTATTTTTTCAGGCATAGAAATCCC
>ERZ772819.2658-NODE-2658-length-13239-cov-9.467612_pt1 | contig 13239 bp, 10 predicted proteins | sample MGYA00580860_ERZ772819 | MGnify/ENA primary metagenome ERZ772819 (study PRJEB29015, sample SAMEA2737683) | human gut metagenome | biome: human gut; feature: human-associated habitat; material: faeces | place: China | collected 2012 ...
TAAATGGTGAACAAGATACATATGTTAGTCCTATTTTGTGACAAAATTCTACAGATGATGGGTCCCCTCCATGTTCTCCGCATATTCCAAGTTTTATATCTGGTCTTGTTTTTCTACCTAATTCTGTTGCCATTTCAACTAGTTTTCCAACACCATCTTGGTCTATTTTTGCAAATGGATCAAATTCGTATATTTTCTTATCATAGTAATCTCCTAAGAATTTTCCTGCATCATCACGGCTAAATCCAAAGGTTAATTGTGTTAAGTCGTTTGTTCCAAATGAGAAGAATTCCGCTTCTTTTGCTATTTCATCTGCTGTTAATGCTGCCCTTGGTATTTCTATCATAGTTCCAACATGATATTTTAATTCTACCCCAGCATTTTTTATTAATTCATCTGCTGTTTTTGTAATTATTCCTTTTACATATTTCATTTCTTTTATATCGCCAATTAATGGAATCATAATTTCTGGAATTACATTCATTCCCTCATTATTTACATTAATTGCAGCTTCTATTATTGCTTTTGTTTGCATTACACCTATTTCTGGATAAGTTACATCTAATCTACATCCACGGTGTCCCATCATTGGGTTAAATTCATGCAAGTTTACAACTATTTCTTTTAATTCATCAAAAGTCATTCCCATGTCTTTGGCAAGTGCATCTATTTCGCTATCATCGTGTGGTAAAAATTCATGTAGTGGTGGATCTAATAATCTTATTGTTACAGGGTAACCTTTCATTGATTTGAATAGCTGTTCAAAATCTCCTCTTTGCATTGGTAATATTTTTGCTAGTGCATTTTCTCTTTGTTCTACTGTTTTTGAAACAATCATTTCTCTAATTGCTGCTATTCTTTCTGGTGCAAAGAACATATGCTCTGTTCTACATAAGCCTATTCCTTCTGCTCCAAATTCATATGCTTGTTTTGCATCTCTTGGTGTATCTGCATTTGTTCTAACTTTTAATACTCTATATGAATCTGCCCAATTCATTAATTTTGCAAAATTGCCTGAAACAGTTGCATCTACTGTCTCTATTTTTTCTCCATATACATTTCCTGTAGAACCATCTAAAGAAATCCAGTCTCCTTCTGTGAATTTTGTTCCGTCTTGTAAGGTAAAGTATTTTTCTTCTTCGTTTACAAATATATCTCCACAACCTGAAACACAACATGTTCCCATTCCTCTTGCAACAACTGCTGCATGTGATGTCATTCCACCTCTAACTGTAAGAACTCCTCTGCATACATTCATTCCATCTATATCTTCTGGTGATGTTTCTAAACGTACTAATACAAGGTCTTTTTCTCCTTGCTTGTGTAATTCAACAGCTCTTTCTGCTGTAAATACAACTTTTCCAGTTGCAGCTCCTGGTGATGCTGCTAAACCTTTTGCAACTACTTTTGCTTCTTGTAGTTTTTGAGCATTAAAGTTTGGATGCAAAAGTTGGTCCAATTGCTTTGGTTCAACTCTCATTACAGCTTCCTTTTCATCTATCATTCCTTCGTTTACTAGGTCTACTGCAATTTGCAATGCTGCATTTGCTGTTCTTTTACCATTTCTTGTTTGTAAGAAATATAATTTTCCATGTTCTATTGTAAATTCCATATCTTGCATATCTTTGTAATGTTTTTCTAGTTTTTTTGCATACATTACAAAATCTTCATATGCTTTTTCATTAACATTTTTTAATGTTTCTATTGCTTGTGGTGTTCTAATTCCTGCAACAACATCTTCTCCTTGTGCATTCATTAAATATTCACCATATATTTTATTTTCTCCTGTAGCAGGATTTCTTGAAAACGCAACACCTGTACCACAGTCTTCTCCCATATTTCCAAATACCATAGATTGAACATTTACAGCTGTTCCCCAATCTCCTGGTATATCGTTTAATCTTCTATAAGTTATAGCTCTAGGGTTATTCCAAGATCTGAATACTGCTTTTATAGCATCTAATAATTGTGTTCTAGAATCTTGCGGGAAGTCTTCTCCTATTTTTTCTTTATATATTCCTTTAAATACTTTTACCAAATCTTCTAAATCATTGGCATCCATATCTGTATCTAAATTAAGACCTCTTTGCTCTTTCTTTAAATCTATAGCTTGTTCGAATAAAGATTTTGGTATTTCCCTTACAACATCACTATACATTTGAATAAATCTTCTATAACTATCATAAGCAAATCTTCTATTTTTTTGTGCTATAGTTTGTACAACTTCATCATTTATTCCTAAATTTAAAATTGTATCCATCATTCCAGGCATAGATGCTCTAGCACCAGAACGAACTGATACTAATAATGGATTTTCTTTATCTCCTAATTTTTTACCTGTTATTTCTTCTAATTTACTAAGAGCTTCAAATATTTGATTTTGTACATCTTCTGTTATTTGCTCTCCATCATCATAATATTTATTACAAGCTTCTGTTGAAACTGTAAATCCTTGTGGTATTGGAAGTCCAAGATTTGTCATCTCTGCCAAATTAGCACCTTTTCCTCCTAAAATTTCTCTCATTTCTGCATTTCCTTCTTTAAAAAGGTACACATATTTTCCGTTCAATTTTATTCCTCCTTTTTCTTATGTATTTTTTACAATTTTTCCTATGTGTATTCAAAATTTCTACTATATTATATATTAAATTTCAAAAAATAAAAGAGTTTTTGTATATTTTTTACAAAAACTCTTTTTTATTTTTATTCTTTATCTTCTTTTTTTGCTTCTTCAACTGGTGCTTCAGCTGTTTCTGTAGCTTCTGCTGGTGTTTCAACAACTTCTGCTTTTACTTCCTCAGCTGGTGCTTCTTCTGCTAAATCTTCTTTTACTACTATTTCTTTGTCTTCAATTCTTGCTCCAACTAATTCTTTAGTTTTAGCAGCTTTTCCAACTCTGTCTCTTAAGTAGTATAATTTAGCACGTCTTGCTTTACCAACTCTTACTACTTCTACTTTTTCAACTAATGGAGAATGAACTAAGAATGTTTTTTCAACTCCAACACCATAAGATGTTTTTCTTACTGTAAATGTACTATTTACTCCTCCACCTTGTTTTTTAATTATGATTCCTTCGAAAACTTGGATTCTTTCTTTGTTTCCTTCTTTAATTCTTACGTGTACTCTTACTGTATTACCAACTCTTAATTCTGGTATTTTGTTTTTTAGTTGTTCATGTTCAATAGATTTTATAATATCCATTTTAGAATTTCCTCCTTCTTTCTATTCATGAGCGGTGCATTTGTTTTGCACTTCACTTAATAATTTTACGTCCATTTCAGACAAGTTTTTATTTTTTAAAAGATCTGGTCGTTTTTTATATGTAATTTCAATTGCTTTTTTTCTTCTCCATTTTTCTATATTTTCATGGTGCCCTGTAAGCAATATTTCTGGTACCTTCTCGTTTTCAAAAACTTCTGGTCTTGTATATTGTGGGTATTCTAGCATTCCATTTGAAAATGACTCTTCTTTTGTAGAATCTTTGCTTAAAACACCTTCTATATATCTACTTACACTATCTATTAACACCATTGCTGGAATTTCGCCACCTGTTAATACATAATCTCCTATTGATATTTCTTCATCAACAATTTTATCTATTACCCTTTGGTCTATTCCTTCATAATGACCACAAAGAAGAATTAAGTGACTTTCTTTTGATAATTCTTCTACTTTTTTTTGGTTTAATGTTTTTCCTTGTGGAGTAAGGTATATAACTTTAGCATTATCTTGTTTTATTGATTTAAATGCATCATAAACAACATCTGCTTTCATTACCATTCCTGCTCCACCGCCATATGGAGTATCATCTACTTTTTTGTGTTTATCTTTTGAAAAATCTCTAATATTTATTAAGTTTATATCTATTAGATTTTTTTCTTTTGCTTTTCCTATAATGCTTTCTTCTAATGATTTAAACATTTCAGGAAAAAGTGTTAAAACATCAAATTTCATTTTTTCCTCCATTTTAAATTAAACCTTTTAGTATATGAACTATTATTTTTTTATTTTCTAAGTCAACTTGTTTTATTACCTCTTTTATTGCTGGTAATAATACTTGTTTTCCTAAATTGTCTTTTACTACATATATATCATTACTTCCAGTATTATATATGTCATCTATTTTCCCAAGAAGTTTTCCTTCTTCTGTATATACTTCAAGTCCTAGCAAATCTACAATATAGTAAACCCCTTCTTCTAAAGGCTTTGCATCTTTTCTATCTATTTCTAAATAAGAATTTCGCAAATTTTGTGCTTCTTCAACTTTTTCTATACCTTTAAATTTTACCAATACCATATTTTTATGATATTTTACTTCTTGTATTTCATATTCTTTTCTTGTTTTTTTGTTTACAACATATACTTTTTTTAAATCGTCAAATCTTTCTATGTCATCTGTATAAGGAACAACTTTTACCATCCCTTTTATTCCAAATGTATTTACTATTTGACCTATTTCTAAATATTGCATAATGTTTTACTCCAATTATCCAATAAATTCTACTGTAACTCTTTTTTGTTCTTTGTTTGCTACAGCTTTTACTACAGTTCTTATTGATTTTGCAAGTCTTCCTTGTTTACCAATAATTTTTCCCATGTCTCCATCTGCTACCTTAACTTCAAAAACTACTGATTTTTCACCATTTAGTTCTTTTATTTCAACAGCATCTTTATCATCTACTAAGTTTAATATTATTGTTTCTAGTATTTCTTTCATTTTTTCCTCCTAATTTATTACCTTAAGTTGCCAACTTATTTTCTTTAGTTTATTCCTTTTATTAAAATAAAAATTTATATTTTAATTATTTTGCTTTTTCAATTAGGAATTTTACTGTATCAGTTGGTTTTGCACCATTTTTGATCCATTTTTCTACTTTTTCTTTATCTAAAACTATTGTAGCTGGTTCTGTCATTGGGTTATATGTTCCTAATTGTTCAATTATTTTTCCATCTCTTGGTGATTTAGAATCTGCAACTACTATGTGATAAAATGGAGCTTTTTTCTTTCCTTGTCTTTGTAATCTTATTTTTACCATTTTTGTTTCACCTCCCAAATTTATGTTAAAATATTTATAATTTATTTTAAGCTTAGAAATTATTTCTAAAGCGTAAAAGATTAATAACTTATTTAAAATTTCATATTTTTTAATGTGTCTTCATCTATGTTTTTCATTAACTTTCTCATGCCACCTTTATTTGATTGCATTTGTTTCATCATTTTTTGTGTCATTTCAAATGATTTTATAAATTTGTTAATATCTTGTACTGTTGTTCCACTACCTTTTGCTATACGCTGTCTTCTACTTGCATTTAAAAGTTTTGTATTTTGCTTTTCTTTTTTTGTCATTGAACATATTATTGCTTCTATTTTTCCAAATTCTTTGTCATCTACTTTTAGGTCTTTAAATTTGTTCATTCCTGGAATCATTTTTAATATTGAAGAAAATGAACCTAATTTTTTCATTTGCCTAATTTGCATTAAATAGTCATCTAAATCTAATTCTTTTTTCTTTAATTGTTTTTCTAATTTTTCTGCTTGCTCTAAATCAAAACTTTCTTCTGCCTTTTCAATTACAGATAGTATATCTCCCATTCCTAGTATTCTTGATGCCATTCTGTCTGGATGAAATACTTCTATGTCGCTTAATTTTTCTCCTGTAGCTGCAAATTTTATTGGTTTTCCTGTAACTTTTTTTACTGAAAGTGCTGCACCTCCACGTGTATCACCATCTAATTTTGTTAAAATTATTCCATCAATTCCAACTTTTTCATTAAATGTTTGTGCAACATTTACAGCTTCTTGTCCTGTCATACTGTCCACTACAAGTAATGTTTCGTGTGGATGTACTCCATTTTTTACATTTTGTAGTTCTTGCATTAGTGCTTCATCAATCTGTAAACGTCCTGCTGTATCTAATATTATTACATCATTTAATTTTGACATTGCAACATTTATTGCTTGTTTGCTTATTTGTACTACATCTTTTGAGTTTTCATTACTGTATACTGGAATGTTTAGCTGTGCTCCCACAACTTGTAATTGTTTTATAGCTGCTGGTCTATAGATATCACATGCAACTAATAATGGTTTTTTTCCTTGTTTTCTAAAAAGATTTGCAAGTTTTCCTGCTGTTGTTGTTTTACCTGATCCTTGTAGTCCTACAAGCATTACTATTGTAGGAGGATTTGGTGTAAAGTTTACTTTGCTTTCTTTTTCTCCAAGTAAATTTACTAGTTCGTCTTTTACTATTTTTACAACTTGTTGTCCTGGGGTTAATGATTTCATAACATCTTGGCCTAATGCTTTTTCTTGTATTGTGCTTATAAATTCTTTTACTATTTTATAGTTAACATCTGCTTCTAGTAATGCAAGTTTTACTTCTCTTAGCATTTCTTTTAAGTCAGATTCTGTTATTCTTGCTTTTCCTCTTATTTTTCTTGTAATTTCTTGTAATCTAGATGATAATCCTTCAAAAGCCATTTTGTTCCCCCTATTTCTTTGCTTAGATTATACTAAACAATTTAATTCTTTTTTTATGGTCTCTAATACATTTGCTATTTGTTTGTCGGAATAGTCTTTTTGTATTTTCGTTAGTTCTGATAAAACTTTTTCTATTTTCTTTTCTGTATTTAACGTCCTTTTCATAAATAATAGCTTTTCTTCGTACTCGAAAAGTTTTTTCTCTCCTTTCTTTATGATATCTCTAACAGCTTGTCTTGTAATGTTATGATTTTGCGCTATTTCTGATAAAGATAAATCGTTATTGTAGTAGTCGTCCATAATTTGATATTGCTTTTCAGTTAGAAGTTTGCCATATGTTTGTATTAACATACTTAGTATAACTTTTTCTTCCATTTTTTACTACCTCTTTTTTGTAATGCTAATATACTTTACACCTTTTTTGGTAATTTGTCAAGTAAAATACTAAAAAAAGTTGAAATTCTAAGTTTATTATATATTCTGTGAAGGGCAAGTGGGGACCGTTTTAGAAAATGTATGAGGTACGAATTACATTTTCTTATAATGGGGAGCCCTGGGAAGAATATATAATTAAACTTAGAATTTCAACTTTTTTATTTTGCTTTATGTGTCATTCTTTCTTCCATACTTTCAAAAAGTACTGGTTCAAAAACTTTAACATAATATGGTTTTATATCTTTATATAAATTATTTACATATATAACAGCTCCATTTTTAGTTGTTACTCTAAGATTTGGAAATGTTTTTATCATTTTTTGATCATTCCATAAAGTATTTACTATACTTTTTATGGTTTCATTTTTGTATAGATTTCTTGCTGCCTCTTGTGCTTTTTCTTCTCCTTGTATTTCTATATGATGTGTATCTACAAGTCTTACATAAAACATTTGCAAAGCAAAGCTTGATACAAGCCAATCTACAAGCATAAATATCATTATAATTGATGTTGCAATTTTTAAAGTTTTTATTGGAATTTTATTTATAAATTTATCAATTCTTGGGTTTATTACTTTTAACAATACAACTCCTAAAGCTCCCCATGCTATTGTAAATGTAGCACATATTCTTCCATGTATGTTAAATGCCATTTCTGAGTAGTCCCACCATTTAACATTAAAAACTAGTTCTCCAATTAGACTTACTAAATACTCGGTAATAGCACCTAATACCATACCACCTAGCATTAATTTCCATCTTTTACTTTTAAATTTTTGAAGTCCAACTATCATTACAACTGCGCCTAATCCATATATTGCACAAAATGGTCCATATAAAAAGCTTTGTCTGCTTTCTATTACACCTTCTGAAAGAAATGCAAATACAGTTTCTATTATAAAACCTAAAAAACTATAAATTATAAAATATGCAAATATTTGAAAAATTGTAATTCCAAATATATTAAACCCTTTTTTTGTTAATTTATTTGCATTTTCTACATCTTCTTCTACTTTTTCTATGCTCTGTTTTACTTCTTTTAATTCTTTTGAAATTGATGTTATTTTTTCTTTTTCTTCTATTTCTATTTCATCTTTGTCTATTATGTCTATAATTTCGTCAACAGAAGTTTCTATTTTTTCTAGTTTTGATGCTATTTTTACTTTCTTTTTTCTAAGTTTATCTTGTTTTTCTTCTTCATTTAGTTCTTTTTTACTTTTCTTTTGTTTTGTAGCTTCTATTCCCCTTTTATTCATATATTTTCTCCATATTTTATATATTTATTTTCTTAAAGAAACATCATTTAATTTTTCTACATTGGCTATAATATTTTCAAATATTTTTGTTATTTCTTCTTCTGTTAAGGTCTTTTTGCTATCATTAAATGTTAATGAATAAGCAACAGATTTTTCATCTTTTCCTATGTTTTCTCCTGTGTATACATCAAAAACTTCTATATTTGTTAGTAATTTTCCTCCTGCCTTTTTTATTACTTTTTCTACTTCTACAGATGGTATATCTTTTTTCATTACAAATGCTACATCTTTTTTTACATTTGGGAATTTAGAAATTTCCTTATATTTCATTTTTCCTACTCTTTTTGAAAGTAATTCATCTAAATTAATTTCCATTACATATACATCATCTTTTGTAACTTCTGGGTGTAATTTTCCAACAATTCCAACTATTTGTCCATTTACATTTATATTTGCTGTTTGTCCTTTATGAAATTCATTTGGTATTTGGTCTGGTATTTCTATAGTATATCTATTTTCATAACCTAAAAAGTTTAGTAATTCTTCTACTACTCCTTTTATAACATAAAAATCAACATTTGCACTGTTTCCAACTCCTAAATAATATTTTCCAGTCATTAATGCAACTATTTTTTGATTTTCTCCATATTCTTCTTGTTTTTTATAAAATCCTTTTCCTATTTCAAATATACATACATCCTTGTTTTCTCTTGCTTTATTGTATTCATATATTTTAACCATCGATGGAATTAAGCTATATCTTAGTGCATTTCTTTCTTCTGCTAATGGGTCTAATAATTTTACTACTTCAAAATCATCTGTTGTATATTTTTTTGCTTCTTTATCACTTGTAAATATCATTGATAATGTTTCATTTAAACCAAGTGATACCATTTTGTTTCTTATTTCTCTTGTTTGTTTGTCATAGCTTCCTTGCTTTACTGGTAATACTGGCAACTTTCCTTCTATATTGTCTACTCCATATATACGTCCAACTTCTTCTATTAAATCTTCTTTTATTGATATGTCTAACCTTCTTCTTGGAACTGATACTATTGCTTTTTTGTCATCTGCTTCATAGCTAAATCCTAATTTTGTAAATACGTCTAAAATATCATTGTTAGAAATATTTGTTCCTAAAACATCTGTAATATTTTTAAATGTTATTTCTATTTTTTTATCTTCTTTTTGGCTTTGATCATATGTACACATTCCTTCTATTACTGTACCATTTGCATATTTTTCTAATAAATGGCAAGCTCTATTTATTGCCATATATGTTCTGTTTGAATCTAAGCCTTTTTCAAACCTATTACTTGCTTCACTTCTTAATATTTTTTTTGCTGTTTTTCTTACTCTAACTCCATCAAATATTGCAGATTCTATTATTATATTTTTTGTTTGTGGTACAACTTCTGTTTCTAGTCCTCCCATAACTCCTGCTAATCCTATAGATTTTTCTTTAGTTGAAATTACTATGTCATTTTCATCTAATGTTCTTTCTATATTATCTAATGTAGTTAGTTTTTCTCCATTTTTTGCCATTCTAACTATTATTTCATTGTTTAGTTTATCTGCATCATAAAAATGCAATGGTTGGCCTAGTTCTAGCATTACATAATTGCTAATATCTACAACATTATTTATTGGTCTTATTCCACATGCCATTAATCTATTTTTTATAAATGCTGGACTTTCTTTTATTTCTACATTTTCTACTTTTTTTGCTAAAAATACAGAGCAATTATTTGTTTGTATGTCTATATTAAATGTTTGATTTATATCTTTTCCAGTTTCTTTATAATTTATATCTACATCTTTTACTTTTTTGTTATATATTGCCCCTAATTCATATGCCATTCCAAGCATGCTTAACAAGTCTCCACGATTTGCTGTTAATTCAAAATCTATTACTTCATCATCAAATCCTAAGTATTTTATTGGATCTTCTCCAACAATTGCATCTTGACCTAATTCGCAAATTCCTTTTTTGTCTTCTTCTGTTAAAAATTTGTTATCTAGCCCTAATTCCGCAATTGAACACATCATTCCATTTGATTCTACCCCACGTATTGTTCCTTTTTTTATTGTTACATCATTTGGTAAATTTGCTCCAACTAATGCTACTATTACTTTTATTCCAGCTCTTGCATTTGGTGCACCACAAACAATTTGAAGTGTTTTATCTCCTACATCTACCATACATACATGTAAATGGTCTGAATCTGGATGTTCTTCACATGTTTTTATTTGTCCTATTACTAAATTTGTTGCATTTATAAACTTTTCTGCACTATCATATTCATTTCCTACTCTTGTCATATCTTGTGCTATCTTTTCTATACTTAAATTATCATCTAAATCTATATAATCTTTTACAAAATTTCTACTTAATATCATTTGTTTTTACACATCCTTTCTATCGAATTGTTTTAAAAATCTTACATCATTTGTGTATAAATAACGTACATCTGGAATTGCATATTTAAACATTGTTATTCTGTCTAGTCCAGGTCCAAAGGCAAATCCTCCCCACTCTTCTGGGTCATAGCCTCCCATTTTTAGTACATTTGGGTGCACCATTCCTGCTGCAAATACTTCTATCCATCCTGTTTTTTTACATAGTGAGCAACCTTTTCCTCCACATTTAAAACATGTTACGTCTACTTCGTATGATGGTTCTGTAAATGGGAAATAACTTGGTCTAAAACGTAATTTTGAGTTTTCTCCTAACATTTTTTTTGCAAATATTTCTAATGTTCCTTTTAAATCTGCAAGTGATACATTTTTATCTTTTTTATCTATTACTAAACCTTCTACTTGCGCAAATTGTGGTGAATGTGTTGCGTCATCTTCCCTTCTATATGTTTTCCCTGGGCATATTATTCTTATTGGCTCTTTACCACCTTTTTGTTCCATTACTCTTGCTTGTGCTGATGAAGTTTGTGTTCTTAATAAATATTCGTTTGTTATGTAGAAACTATCTTGCATATCTCTTGCTGGGTGACCTTCTGGTAAATTTAGCTTTTTAAAACAGTATTCATCTGTTTCTAATTCTGGACCAGATACTACATCATACCCCATAGATACAAATAAGTCTTCTACTTCTTCTATTACCAAATTCATTGGATGTTTACTTCCTCTTACCATTTTTTTGCTTGGTAATGTTATGTCTATTCTTTCATTTTCTATTTTTTTATTTAGTTCTATTTTTTTAAATTCCTCTTCTTTTCTAGAAATTAGGTTTTCTATTTTTCCTCTTACTTCATTTACCAAGCTTCCTATTACTGGTCTTTCTTCTTCGGCCAATGTTCCCATTGTTCTTAATACTTGTGTTAGCTCACCTTTTTTTCCTAGGTATTTTACTTTTAAGTCTTGTAATTGTTTTAAATCTTTTGCATTTTCAATTTCATTAATTGAATTTTCTTTAATTTGTTCAATTTGCTCTTTCATTAAATTCCTCTCCTTGTAATAATTTTGGATTTTAAGTTTCCATTAACTTTTTTACTTTGTTTAAATTTGCAATAAAACAAGCCAATTCTTCCATTACATAGGACGAATTGGCTTATTTCGTGGTACCACCTAATTTTATTAATTATTTTAATTAACCTCATTATAGTTTTAACGGTTCAACCGCTTCTTTCTACTTTGCTTTTCAAAAGAAGACCTAAAAAGTGAAATTTCTATATATTTGTATTTAAATAGCTCTCAGCTTTGCTATTTTCTCTGTAAAATACTTTTACTATATATACTTTGCTTTTTAATTGGCTTTTCTTATTATGTTTTATATGTTATCATATTTTATTTATTTTTTCAAGTTTTTTTACATACTTCCAAAAATAATTTCAATATTTTTTAATTGTTTTAAAATATAAGTTTGGTTAAATTTCATATCTAAGACTATTCTTCCTTTAGAATCTGTATTTTGTGTAACAACTGGCTCAAAAATATAAGAATAATCACTTGTATTTATTATATTAAAATCTGAATCATATCTATTAATACGCATTGTATAGTAATTTTTTTCTAATTTACTAATACCACTTTTTAAAGTAATTTGAAGTCCTGAACTATATATTTTATAACTTTCTATTTTATCATAATTTTCTTGGTCAGATTTTGCTGGTATAAAGTTATTTGATGTTTTATCATACACAAAACATATTTTAAATTTATCTAAATTTTCTGCTGTATTTTTTTTAGTTTTTAGATTATTTTCAAATACAAATGTGCTGCTTTGGCTATCTACGTTTTGGGATTTTACATTTTCTACTATGCTATTATCTAGTGTTGTATTTACTTCAAATTTTATATTTTCATTTTTTTCGGTATTTGTTATTTGAGTTTTTCCGCCTATTCTTTGTATTGTTACTTTTTCTATTTTATAGTCATTTCCATAATCATATTTTATTTTAAAATAATCTCCCTCTATTTTTTCTTTTATTTTATCTTTCCAATCTTGGTCTTTTGTATCTACTATGGTTTCTACATTTTCCCCATCTATGTATTTTACCTCTATATCACCTATTTGTTTATACATATTTATTGATGGCAATATATTATTAATAATTTCACTTTTTAAAATATAGCCTCTTTTTTCTTGTATATTTATGTGATTTAATAAATTTTCTTTTGCATCTTGTGCTATATTTTCTTTTTTTGTTTTATCAGAATTTGTAAAAAATCCTGCTTTATTGTTTAAAGACATTACTGCTTTTATATTTTCTATACTTACAGGAATTTCTTGCCATGTTGTTATTGCACATAATATTATAAATGCTCCTGAAAGTATTATTGCAGTGATTTTTTGGGCTTTTTTCTTATTTTTAGTATTAAATATCATTATTAATAAAAGTATTATTGGAATTAATGTTATTTGAATTATTAACAATATATTAAACATCGTTGCTTTTAATATGCTATTTGAATACCTCAAACAATAATAAAATCCAATGCCTACTGTTAGTGCAATTATTGCAAGTATAATTGCTCTTTTTATTTTCTTTTTATAAATTGACTGTATAAATAATTTTATATATTTAAAGATAATATATATATCTATTGCTA
>ERZ772819.2673-NODE-2673-length-13186-cov-3.995811_pt1 | contig 13186 bp, 8 predicted proteins | sample MGYA00580860_ERZ772819 | MGnify/ENA primary metagenome ERZ772819 (study PRJEB29015, sample SAMEA2737683) | human gut metagenome | biome: human gut; feature: human-associated habitat; material: faeces | place: China | collected 2012 ...
CAAAAAGAACGATCAGGACAATCGCAAGCAGTGCTTCACGGGAGCCTGTGATCTTCTTCATGACTGATTTCTTTTCCATTATTCAGCACCCCCTGTATGTCCTTTTTCCATTGCGAGTTCAAGGATTCTTTCCTGTGTAGCTTCGCCACGGTTCAGCTCGCCGGTCTTACGTCCGTTGCACATAACAACGATACGGTCTGCCATACCAAGGATCTCTGGCATTTCAGAAGAAATCAGGATGATCGCATAACCTTTCTTTGCAAGGTCGCCCATGATCGCATAGATTTCAGCTTTTGCACCTACGTCTACACCTTTGGTAGGCTCATCCATGATAACAACTTTCATTTCCTGGCTTAACGCCTTGGCAACAACAACTTTCTGCTGGTTACCACCGGAAAGAGAGCTTGCCGGCTGGAAGATATCAACTGCCTTTGTATCAACTTCTTCAAGAAGTTTTTTGGCAAGATCACGTTCTGTCTTTTCATCATTGATACCACTCTTCGCATATTTGCTGATGGTAGGAAGTGTTACGTTTCTTCCCAGTCCCCAGCTCATGATCAGACCTTCTTTCTGACGGTCTTCCGGAAGAAGAATGATACCTTTTTCCATTGCATCGGACGGTTTTTTGATGTGAACTTCTTTACCTTCGAGGTAAACCTTACCGGAATCCGGCTGTGTGATACCGCAGACAGCTTCAACGGTTTCGGTACGTCCTGCACCTACCAGACCGGTAAGTCCAAGGATTTCACCTGCACGAACTTTAAAAGATACATCTTTGAAATAACCTGTTCTGGAAAGATTTTCAACCTTGAGCATCTCATCTCCCAGTTTCACTTCCGGTTTCGGGAACAGGTCTTTGATCTCACGACCAACCATTGCTTTGATCAGGTCTGCATTTGTAATTCCGTCAACATCGTATGTTCCGATGTACTGGGAATCACGGAATACAGTAACTCTGGATGCCAGACGATACATATCTTCAAAACGGTGGGAAATGAAGATAATGGAAACACCGTCAGCTTTTAATTTGTCAACCAGTGTATAAAGCTTCTCAGATTCGGATCTTGTCAGTGCTGCAGTAGGCTCATCAAGAATGATGATTCTTGCGTTAGTGGACATCGCCTTTGCAATCTCAACCATCTGCTGCTGAGCAACACTTAAAGTACCCATCTCTGCTGTTGCATCAAAATCTGCATCCAGCTGTTTCAGAAGTTTGTTTGCTTCTGTGTTCATGGCTTTCCACTGGATCATTCTGTTTTTGATGATCTCATGTCCCATGAAAATATTTTCTGCAACGGTCAGATGCGGATAAGATGTCGGATGCTGATATACGGCTGCGATACCTGCGGCCTGTGCATCTTTCGGTCCTTTGAAATCCACCTTCTGTCCATTTAAGAACATCTCGCCTTCTTCTGCCTTATGTACACCGGTAATTACTTTAATAAATGTAGATTTACCAGCACCGTTTTCACCCATAAGTGCGTGAACTTCGCCAGGTTTTAACTGGAACTGTACATTGTTCAGTGCCTTAACGCCCGGGAAAATCTTTGTTATGCCTTTAAGTTCAAGAACATATTCAGACACGGCTCTTTCCTCCCTTTTCTTAAATCTGTTATTATTATAACAATAAAACTTTCTATCCAAAACAGGAAAATATTTCGAATCGGGGTAAAATATTTTCCTGTTAATGGGTAATATTTTCCAGTTATCTTCCCAAAACAGGCACTGTCATTAGTAACTGTTCACAGCAAGCGTTCCATGACATTGACATGAGTTTTTGCATTTGTTATAGTTACTATATATTTATTACTGAAGGGAATTCGTGCAAAAATGAGCTTTCTTGGCAAAGTAAAAAAGAAACTGCGAAACGGCAGCTGGTATCCTTTTTACAATACACTCTATGAAAAAAATAATCTGGATCCCCATATGATCCTGCTGGAATCCAGAAGTGGCAAAGCTCTGGAGAGTAATATTCTTTCCTTATTAAAAGAGCTCTGTCAGGAACCCTATCGCAGTTTCACACTTGTACTGTCCGTCCATCGTGACTCTGAAAATGAAATAAAAGAGAAACTCCAGAAGAACTCCATTCAGGGAGTTCGTTTTGTGCGTACCGGTTCTGTTGCTTATTACCACGCCCTCAGCCGTGCCGGCTATCTTGTGAATGATACCTCGTTCCCGGGACGCTTTATAAAAAAGGAAGGTCAGATTTACCTGAATACCTGGCATGGCACGCCTCTTAAGAAGATGGGACGTGACAATCGTCCTGAGATGGTAACCATGGGAAATGTACAGCGGAATCTGCTGGATTCTGACTATCTGGTATTTCCAAACCAGTTTATGGAAGAAAAAATGTCCGGAGCCTATATGCTGGACAGTCTGTACCGCGGAACCGTTCTTCGCGAGGGTTACCCACGTAACGATATCTTTCGTCAGCCGGCAAATCTCCACTTAAAAGAGCAGGTCGGTCTGCAGGGCAAAAAACTGCTTGCCTACCTTCCGACTTTCCGTGGTAATTTTGATGCTCTGGACGATCAGGGATATATGCAAACGCTCTCTCAAAATCTTTCTCTGTGGGATTCCCAACTGAATGAGGATGAGATTCTTCTTATTAAATTGCATCCGTTCCTTCATGGTCTGGAAGATTTTTCCGGTTATCATCATATTCTGCCATTTCCGGCATCCTGGGATACTTATGAGGGATTGAGTGTCTGTGATACGCTGATCACGGATTATTCCAGCGTGTTTTATGATTATGCCAACTCCGGCAAAAAAATCATACTTTTTGCCTATGACCGCAAGGAATATGAAAGTTCCCGTGGTATGTATGAAACAATCGATTCCTATCCTTTTGATTATACTGAAAAAGCAGAGGAGGTCATTCCATTTGCACATTGCTCCGGTGGCACACCGGACAATGCTTTTATGCAAAAATATGCCAGCTATGAAGACGGACACGGTGCCGAAAAGATCTGTCGTCAGGTCTTCCTTCATGAGGACTGCTGCCGTAAGTACCAATATCATGGCAATGGTAAAAAAAATATTCTGATCTATGCAGGAGACCTGGATCTCAACGGTATCACAACTGTCCTGTATTCTCAGCTTCATGAACTGGATCTTACCCGTTATAATTATTTTATTTCTTTCCGTTCACTGTACGTAAAAGATCACCCGGAAAGGATGGAACGCCTCCCGGAAGGCGTCGGGATCTATCCACTGGCCAGTGAAATGAATATGGATCTGCTGACAATGGCTGTCCAGCTTCTGAAACTGAAAGGCCATACCGGTTCCTGGGCCGAACACAGACTGCATACCGCTTACAGACGCGAATGGAAAAAACATTTCGGAAGCACTGAATTTGCCTGTGTAATTCATTATAACGGCTACGAAGCCTATACAACTTCACTTCTTGAAGAGGCTCCATGCCCACGAAGTATCTGGATTCACAATGATATGGCAAGGGAAGTCCACTTGAAAGGCAATATGAACCCTTATCTTCTGAAAGAGGCATATCATACCTATGACCACATTGTACCGGTGAGTGAAGATCTTATCCAGCCTGTTGTCAGTGAATTCGGTGCTGACCGTTCCAGAATCACGGTCATACACAACTGTCACGATTATCAGAGTGTGCTGGAGCGAAGCCTTGCTCCCGTTACATTCAATGAAGATACACTATCCAATGTTTCTCTGGAAACACTACAGTCTGTACTTGATTCTGACGCTCCAAAATTTATCAGCATCGGTCGTTTTTCACCTGAGAAGGGACACAAACGACTTCTGGATGCTTTTGAACAATACTGGAAGGAGCACCCTGACACCTGGCTGATCATCATCGGCGGTGTTGGTAATCTCTACGATGAAACACTGGCTCATACCAGGGCTCTGCGCGCATCCGATCATATTATCCTGATCCGTGCAGTCACCAATCCTATGCCCATTCTGAAACGCTGTGATCTGTTTCTTCTTTCTTCCTATTATGAAGGACAGGGAATCGTTCTTATGGAAGCGGCAACACTCGGTGTCCCTGTAATGGCCTGCGACGTAAGTGGGTGTCACAGTTTTCTGAAAAAATACGGCGGGCTTTTGCTCGAAGATTCAGAGGCCGGACTCCTGCACGGCATGCAGTTATTCGCTGAAGGCAAAGTACTGCCACTAAATATCGATGCCGAACGCATCAACCACACTTCAGCCGCTCAGGTAGAAGCACTGATTGCCGGTGATATACACATTTCACCGCAAAATTGAAAGGATTTTCTATGACAACAAGCAAACCTCTGATCTCAGTCATCATGCCCGTCTATAATGGCGGCAGCACCATACGTCAGGCAGTTGAATCTGTTTTCTGCCAGAATATTCCTCTGGAACTGTTGGTCATTGACGACGGTTCCACGGACCAGACTTCAGAAGTACTGTCCGTTTATCAGGATCGTCCGGATTTTCACTATCTGAAAAATCCACATAATATTGGAGCTGCAGCCTCCCGTAACCGGGGTGTTCAGGAAGCTCATGGACAGTATGTCGCATTCCTTGATGCAGATGACTGGTGGGAAAATGGCAAACTGCTGCTTCAGCTGGATACTCTTCATGAAACAGGTCGCGTGCTCTGTTCTACCGGAAGAGAACTCATGAACTACGATGGAACTCCTGCCGGCAAATATATCCCGGTGAAGGAAACAGTCTCTTACAGGGATCTTCTGAAACATAACAGTATCAACTGTTCTTCTGTTCTCCTGTTGAGAGATGTCGCTGCTGAATTCCCGATGGAACACGATGACAGCCACGAAGACTACCTTACATGGCTTAAGATTTTGCGCAAATACGGTCCCGCTGCCGGTATTGACCGCCCGCTTCTTAAATATCGTATGAGCAAAACCAGCAAATCCGGAGACAAAAAGAAATCTGCCATTATGACTTATAAAGTATATCGTTATATGGGCTACAGCCACATGCGCTGTATTCTGTATTTTATTTCCTATGCCATACATGGATTCTGGAAATACCGCTGATACTGTATCATTTTAACTGGAAAGGACATAGCAACCATGGGAAAAGCCAAAAATCTGCTGTTCACAGCATGCCTGGAGCATTTTGGACAGATTCGTCCAGATTCTCATATCTGGCTGTTTTCTTCTACAGATAACAGTCATTACAATTATAATTCCCGTTATCTTTTTGAATACGTAAAAGAAAATCTTCCGGAGATCACCCCTCTTTTCGTGATCAATGATCCGGAGCTTCGAAATAGTCTTTCCTCTAAATATGGAAAACAGTATTTTATCGAAACAGAAAGTATACAGGGTATTCGTCAGGCACTGTCAGCCGGTGTATGGTTTACATCTGCCGGGCTTCCTGCCTATGGAATCGGTCTTCACAAAAAGAGACTGATCATTAATCTCTGGCATGGTGTTCCACTGAAAAAAATTGCTCTTCTGGATCCTAATCTCAAAAAAGCAGCACGTATTTATTTCAAAAAGATTTTCTCTGAAAACTATACCTGTATCCTGACAACCTCTCATGAACTGATTCCCCTTATGGCCAGAAGTTTTGCTGTTTCTGAAGACAAAATCAAGGTCTGGGGACAGCCGCGAAACGATGGACTGTTCCAAAAAAATGACTGCCGTAAAATTTTAGGCCAGCTGTTTCCGGATCTTCCGGAATATACAAAGACTGTGCTTTATGCTCCAACTTTCCGCGATTATGGACAGGTTCAGCTGTTTCCATTTAAAGATTTTGATCAGGAGCAGCTGGAGGCATTTCTTGATGAAAAGAACATGTTGCTTTTTATACGGACTCATGTTGCCGAACAGGGTTCTGCTGCTCCATATCTTGGAAAAAGAATTCGTTTTCTTGGAAATGAACAGGCTGAAGATGTCACCGGTATTCTGAATATCTTTGACTGCCTGATCACCGATTATTCCAGTATTTACATTGATTATCTTCTCACTGACAAACCAATGATATTTCTTCCGTACGACCGTCAGCAGTACCTTGACGGACGCGGCATGAATTTTGATTATGATGACGTAACCCCTGGTCCGAAGCCTGAGACATTCAATGACTTTCTGGATGCCCTCTCTCCAAAAGAGGATTTCTGGAAATCTGAACGGACACGGGTAAACCGTCTTTTTAATGAAATTCAGCATCCCTGTGCTGCTGATATCTGTAACAAGGTTCTGAAAATGATTCGGTAACTTTAATCTTTACTGCACCAATACTAAGGAGAATCATATGAAATTACTGATCGTAGATGATGAAGAGCTTACCCGCACTGGTGTGATCACTTCGCTGGACTGGGCTTCTCTTGGCATAGATGAAGTCCTGCAGGCAGATGATGGTGTGCACGGTCTTGAAACAGCACGGCTCTACAAACCGGAAATCATTCTGTGTGATGTGCGTATGCCCCGCATGGATGGTATTTCCATGCTGGAACGTCTGGAAAAGTTTCTTCCTGATACTGTTCCGATCTTCATGAGCGGATACTCAGATAAAGAATATCTGAAGGCGGCTATCAAATTAAAAGCAGTCAACTATATTGAAAAGCCTTTTTCTATTTCAGAAATCGAAACTGCCATCCGCGAAGCCCGTGAACTTTACACCCAAAAAGTCCATTCCCGCAGAGGCGAGACACTGCATTCAATGGAAACTGCTTCCCGTCTGGCACTGCAGCTGACTCTTCCCTACGGAGGCAACAGCCAGATCATAGAGCAGCTCTCATCTGAACTTGGGCTTACTATGAATGCATCCACTTACTTTACTTCTTTTATCGTAAAAACGGATCTGTTTCTGGATGCATCCATTCCATCCATGACTGATTTTTATCAGGAATTCCAGGATTTTCTGGAACCATTTCATATGAAATGCATTTATCTCGAAAAGAAAATGCAGTATCTTGTTTATTTTCTGTTTTCACAGAATGAGCCAACCAGCAGACAGCTGCAGTCAGTGAATACTTACCTTTGCAGTCATTTTGCAGAGATCGGACATTATTCTATGGCATGTGGTGATACAGTATACGGCCTTTCAAAAGCCTATCAGACCTATACTTCTGCTGTTATTCTGTTACAGAGCAGTTATTTTTTTCCAGAAAATACGCTACTGACTTCTGCCCAGCCAGACGAAAGTCCGGATGTACAGAGTAATATTTTTTCAGACTCGCCGGCGGCGGCTTTTGCAGATGCATTATCCAGGCTGGATCAGACATCCGCTGAAAATATTCTTCAGAAACTGTATACTACTTTTTATAAAAATCATCGTTTTCTGCAGAATCCGGTCAAAGATCTTTATTATAAACTTTTTTTATGCCTGGAAGATGCCCGCCACCAACAGAAGATTGCCGGTTCCGGAAATGTTGAAAGTATCGCCGAAACAATTGATGACTGTTTCACATTTCCGGAGCTTCATCAGACCCTGATCACCAAAACAAAAGAATATTTCACGAAAGCCGAAACAACTTCTCAGGAAAATCCGACCATTTTTCTGATCAAAGACTACATCAGTAAGAATTATATGAACGAAACTCTTTCTGTAAAGGATATCAGTTCCCATGTGTTTCTTTCTACTTCGTATGTATGCACATTCTTTAAAAGCGAGACCGGGCAGACGCTGAATCAGTATATAACAGAATATCGTATGGAAAAAGCCAAACAGCTTCTGAAAGATGCACGTTTTAAGATTACAGATGTTTCTTCCAGAGTCGGTTACAGTGACGGAAATTATTTTGGAAAGAGCTTCAAAAAATACAGTGGACTTTCTCCATCTGAATACAGGGAGCGAAATTTACAATGAGTCATATTTTCACACGGATCAGGCATTCTTATGGTGATATGAAGCTGGAATCCAAATTCACATTAGTTCTGTTGCTCACGGCAACCGTTCCTGTCATTATGATGACATGCTTTTTCTACGGAAAGCTGTACGATATGGTTGTCTCCTACACGATTCGTCAGGAACAGGATACTTCCGCCCAGACAGCTCCTTACATAGAAGATCTTGTACAGCAGATCATTGATGCCCATGACGGAATCACTGATCAGGAATTTTTTCAGATTCTGTTCCACCAGCCTGTTAACTCACCATTTCAGATGTTTCTGGATACAAACGATGCACAGTATTTCCATGAATATGTAGAAAATCTGATTGATTCTGATATGATCTCCGGTTTACAAATCTATATGGATTTTCCACCGCAATCTGTACGACTTTTCAGTGATGATCTTACGAAAGATTATTTTTCACCTATGAGCAAAGCTCGTGGTACCTACTGGTACGGTATCTTTCAGGGTACACAGCAGTCCTCCCTGTTCTGTCCTGCTTTCTATCTTGGTGAACGCGAGAAAAAAAAATACGGAGATCTTGCATATATTACTTCCACGACCTTTTATTATCAGGGAAAAGCCCGTCAGGCTTACATCGCCCTTTACAGTTCTTCAGATTATCTCTCAGATATGTTGAAAGATAATCTGACGATTGACGGAAGTGTTTCTTACATCATCAATGATCGAAATGCCGTGGTCGCATCCTCCGATATATCCCTTTCGGGTATCTATCTGTTGGATTACGATACAATTGAGGAATCTTTTATGTCCTCCAACAACTTCATTGAACGGAATATTTTGGATACTACCGTGTATGCCGGCTTCTATAACATCAAACAGCCCGAATGGTTTATGGTTACTGTCCTGCCTTCTGGTCCACTGATTCATCAGAGTAATGCCATCATGGTTCAGTATGTCCTGATGTATCTTGGTTTTCTGGTATTCGCCCTGGTTCTTGCACATTTTATGTCACACTCGATCACGAACCGAATCTCCTCTGTCATACATCAGATGAGTAAGGTACGTAAAGGAACCTTAAGTCCTATGGACAGTCCGGAATACCATGATGAGATCGGTGATCTTATTGATACTTACAACTATATGACGCGTAAGATGGATCAGCTTATGACTGATCAGGCTAAAGCTGCAGAAGAACTTCGAATCGCTGAATTTCGTTCTCTTCAGGCCCAGATCAATCCACATTTTCTTTATAATACCATGGATATGATCAACTGGCTGGCGCAGCAGGGACGGACAGATGAAGTTTCCCGCGCCGTTCAGAGTCTCTCCCGCTTTTATAAGCTGACTTTAAGCCGCAAACAGAGCATCAGCACGATTTACAGAGAAGCAGAACACGTTTCCATCTACCTGCAGATACAGAATATGCGTTATCATGACAGTATTACCTTTGTATCCGACATTCCTGATGAACTCATGGAATATCAGATTCCAAAGCTGACTCTGCAGCCAATCATTGAGAATTCTGTACTGCACGGCATTCTGGAAACCGCTGATAAAACAGGAACTATTGTTCTTACCGGATGGATGGAAGATTCAGACATTGTTCTTCTGATATCTGATGACGGAATCGGAATTGCTGCGGAGCAACTTGCAACGATCCTGTCCGGTGAAGGTGCAAGTTCCTCCGGTGGCACAAATATAGCAGTGTACAATACACATCGACGTCTTCAGATCCTGTATGGCCCTGATTATGGACTCAGCTACACCAGCAATCCCGGCCATGGAACAGAAGTTGAAATTCGTATACCTGCCCGAAAGCATTCTGCAACCCTTGATTCTATTCCTCCATTATACAGAAAATAAAAAAAGAGACCGCTTTATGCGATCTCTTTTTTTGAATATGAATATGTGTATAAAGTAGATGGTAAAATTATCTTGTAACGATATCAACCGGAATATTGAAGATTTTTGCTACCTTCAGGATTGTATCGATATGTCTTCCTGTAGCTGCTGCCATATGATGTGTCGGGCCAGCTTCGCTCCAGCGGTTAACAAACTCTCTTGCTCCACATGTAAAGCGTGTTCTCATGTTTGTATCACCGAAGGAAAGGATAGGTCCTTCTTCGTTTACACCTTCTGCTACAACAAATTTGAAGTGTCCGTCTTTATCCTGTGTGATTGCAAGATAGGTAACCGGACCTGTGTATGGATAGAACTGTGTCAGGTATCCGCCGCCTGTTTTACCGTGGAATACCGGCACGATCTTCATGGTAGGTTTCTTATCGGAAATATCAGCATCTCCACTTCCGGAATGTCCAATGATGCAGATGTCATCGTTGAAGTCGATGGAGTACATTTCAGAAAGCTGGCCTGTACCGGAAATTGTCTTAAGGATACTCATTGCCATAGCGACTTTCATATCACCTTCAACTGCACATGCTGTACCCTGTTTGATCAGCATAGAGAATGCCGGGATCAGCATACTGTCAAGGACACCTGCTTTACCCTGTGCAAATCCGTCGTAATGGGAAGCAACCATGCTAAGATGCTCGTCTTTTACCCATTTCTCGAATGCAACAACGTATTTTGCCATATCCCATACTTTTTCGATTGTGCCGCCGCCTTCGATATCGAAAGTATCAAGAATATCCTGTGCTTTTGCACGGATTGCTTCTTCATCTGTCACATCATCAGCGATTGCCCACATTTTTTCCCAGTCAAACTGTTTGGTGTACAGGAACATTCTGTTATACAGGTTTGTCTCATCAATGTAAAGGTCCATCATACCCGGATATGGTCTTCCAATCTGAGCAATGTTAGTATCACGGAATCTTCTTCTTACCTGTGCTGCCTTGCACCAGTCTTCGATCTCTGCCTGAACAGCCGGATCTCCGCCTTCTACAACACCGGTGATAACAGCATGTCTCTTGCCTGCTCTTTCGAGGTCAGCAACAGCTTCTCCGACAGCACCACAAGCATAACCTTCGCCAAGCCATGCAGCGATATCTGTGTGATCATAATCCAGTGCTTTGAGCTTCTGAACGTTTACCAGAACAACCGGTACATCCAGATCGCGGATTGCAGGAAGCATATTGTAAGATGTCGCATAAGTCAGCATCTGAAGGAATACGATGTCAACGTCTGCTGCACGGAATTTATCTCCGGCTTCCATAGACTGTTCTTTAGTTGTGACCATTCCTCCGTCAATGATTTCTACTGTATCCGGAATTGTTTTTTTGAAGGCTTCATACTGTGCTTCAAACTCAGGTACCAGTGACGGGAACTGAGGCAGGTATGCGCCTAAAGCAATAGAGAATACACCGACTTTTGCTTTTGTGTTTACTAACATAGTAAAACCTCCTATTGATTGTTAAATAAAATATTGGTTTGCTTATTTATAGATTTTAATTCCAAAGGACTCGTGGATTGTTGTACGAGCTTCCTCTATGGATTTAAACTCTCCGGCTTTAAGCATCTGTGCGGTAATGTTACCGATTGCAGTTGCTTCGCCAGGACCTGCATGAACTTCTTTGCCTGTTGCTTTTGCTGTCAGTTCATTGAGGTATCCTGCATTGGAACCACCGCCGACTACATGAATACGGCTGTAGGTTCTTCCTGTGCTTTCTTCCAGTTCTTTTGCTGTCTTTGCATAGCATTCTGCAAGGCTGGTGTAGATAACAGTTGCAATCTCACCCATTGTTTCCGGAACTTTCTGTCCTGTTCTGCGGCAGTAGTCTTTGACTTCTTCTGTCATGTTTTCAGGAGAAAGGAAGCACTCGTCATTTGCATCTACTCTGGACGGGAAATCTTTTGCTTCTTCTGCCATTGCACAAATTTCAGCAAAGCTGTATTTGTCATTTACTTCATGACGTACAGACTGGATCATCCAGAGTCCCATGATGTTCTTGAGGTAGCGGAAACGTCCTGCGTATCCACCTTCGTTTGTGAAGTTCAGTTCACAGCTCTTCGGTGAGCAGTCCGGAGTCTTTCTTTCGATACCCATCAGAGACCATGTACCGGAGCTGATATAGATAAAGTCGTCGTCATTTGCCGGTACTGCAAGTACAGCGGATCCTGTATCATGAGTTGCCGGTGCTACGACTTCTACGTCAAATCCGATTTCTTTCTGAAGCTCTTCTGTAAGATGTCCAATGCTTGTACCCGGCATGATCAGCTTCTGGAACATTCTTCTCGGATATCCGAGTCTGTCGATGATCTCATAATCCCAGTCTTTTGTCTCTGCATTTACAAGCTGACCTGTTGTTGCTTCTGTATACTCACATGTCTTCTCGCCTGTCAGCAGGAAGTGGAAATAATCCGGTACGTGAAGCAGTGTCTCAGCCTGCTCAAGATATTCCGGATGTTTTTTCTTAACTGCCATCAGCTGATATACAGTGTTGAAGATAGCTTTCTGGATACCGGTTCTTGCATACAGTTCATCGAGCGAAATAGTCTTGTAAACTTCTTCATCCATACCCTCTGTACGGTGATCACGGTATCCGACAGTATTTCCGATTACTTTTTCGTCTTTGTCAAGAAGAACAAAGTCTACGCCCCAGGTATCTACGCCCATGCTTACCGGGATCTTGCCGATCTCTTTGCATTTCTTAAGACCTGTTACGATTTCTTTGAAGATACGGTCAAATTCCCAGCAGAGTTCGCCGTCTTTCTTAACCATTCCATTCTCAAAACGATGGATTTCTTCGAGTTCGATCTTTCCGTTTTCCATATGGCCAAGGATCAGACGTCCACTGGATGCACCCATATCTACTGCTGCATAATAAGTTGCCATTGTAAAATCCTCCTGAATATGTAAGATATGTACAGCGGTTTTATTTGTGCAAAACGCTGTATCTAAAAGGGTTCTTTCACATTTGATAATAACATATTATCCTAAAAAAATACAGATGTTAAGAACCTTGTTTGTGAAAAAAAGTGTCTTTATTTGCCGCGCTCAACATCGCACAATCGAGCTGCATTTCATTCTGGTATTTAAAAACCCCCAGGGCAATGCCCTGGGGGGAAACAACCTTTACTTAAGACTGCAAGCAGTCATCGTCTTTCTGTTTCGAGCCTGCATTCGTCTTAGTCGTACAGGTTTGGAGCGATTGTCTCGTCGTCCATGTTTGTGGAATCATACCAGTAACCATCTGTAGGAACATCTTCAAGTTCCTGTCCGTTAGCTGCTGCTGTCAGAGCGTAGATTGCATAGTAGCCCATCATCAGAGGAGACTGTGTAACTGCACCAAGGAATGTTCCATCCTGAACTGCTGCTTTGATGATAGAACCAGCATCGAAACCAACACCGATAACATCGCCTGCTGCTGCGTCAGATCCAAGAACGTTCAGGTTAGCGTTAGCTGCAAGAACACCTTCTGCTGCTGTCTGGTTGGAACCGAAGATAGCGATGC
>ERZ772819.2676-NODE-2676-length-13167-cov-5.150854_pt1 | contig 13167 bp, 8 predicted proteins | sample MGYA00580860_ERZ772819 | MGnify/ENA primary metagenome ERZ772819 (study PRJEB29015, sample SAMEA2737683) | human gut metagenome | biome: human gut; feature: human-associated habitat; material: faeces | place: China | collected 2012 ...
TGGGGAAGTAGGGCTTACCGGAGAAGTACGCGGTGTCAGTCATGTTGAACAAAGACTGGCTGAAGCCGTCAAAATGGGATTTACAAGATGCATCATGCCAAAGACAAATGCAGAAGTACTCAGTAACAATATTTGTAAGAAGATACAGGTAATTGGTGTATCAAATGTACGGGAAGTCATTCAAGTGCTGTAATATTACAGTATTTAATGATTGCTTGTATTTTATCAGTATGCTATAATCTCGATATGCAAATCTATTTTAGAAAATTCAGTATAGAATACGGAGGAAGAAAATATGTTTAGTTTTGACTATGTGAAGGATTTTGATCCGGAAGTTGCAAAAGCGATGGAAGATGAACTCGGAAGACAGAGAAATAATTTGGAGTTGATCGCTTCAGAGAACTTAGTATCCGAAGCAGTTATGGCAGCAATGGGAAGTCATCTTACAAATAAATATGCAGAAGGATATCCTGGAAAACGTTATTATGGTGGATGTCAGTATGTCGATGTTGTAGAGAATCTGGCAATCGAGAGAGCGAAAGAATTGTTTGGATGTGAGTATGTTAATATCCAGCCTCATTCTGGAGCACAGGCCAACATGGCAGTATTCTTTGCAGTAATGAATCTGGGAGATACTTACATGGGAATGAACCTTGATCATGGTGGACATTTAACACATGGAAGCCCTGTAAATATGTCTGGTAAGAACTATCATTGTGTACCTTATGGTGTGAATGATGAGGGAGTGATCGATTACGATAAAGTAAGAGAAATCGCTTTAGAATGTCATCCAAAGATGATCATTGCCGGTGCAAGCGCTTATGCAAGAAAGATTGATTTCAAGAGAATGCGTGAAATCGCAGATGAAGTTGGAGCAGTATTAATGGTAGATATGGCTCATATCGCAGGTTTAGTAGCTGCAGGTCTTCATGAGAGCCCAATCCCATACGCACACGTTACAACAACAACAACACATAAGACACTTCGTGGACCAAGAGGTGGAATGATCATGTGCAGCGAAGAGATGAATAAGAAATTCAATTTCAACAAAGCTGTATTCCCGGGAATTCAGGGAGGTCCGCTGATGCATGTGATCGCCGGTAAGGCAGTTTGCTTCAAGGAAGCACTTGAGCCTGAGTATAAAACATATATGGAGCAGGTTGTTAAAAATGCGAAAGCACTCTGCAACGGTTTGAAAGCACGCGGAGTGAAGATCGTTTCCGGAGATACAGATAACCATCTGATGCTTGTAGACCTGTCGGGAACAGAGACAAGCGGAAAAGAGCTGGAGAAGCGTCTGGATGATGCTCATGTAACAGCGAACAAGAATACAATTCCGAATGATCCTCGTTCACCGTTTGTAACAAGTGGTGTAAGACTTGGAACACCGGCGGTTACAACACGTGGAATGAAAGAAGATGATATGGATAAGATCGCAGAGATTATTGCAATGGTAATCGAAAGTGAAGAGAATGTAGAAAAAGCAAAAGCAATGGTTGCTGAGCTGACTGCAAAATATCCACTTTGTTAATAAAATAATTATATCCGGCAAAACTGCATTTCTCGTGTAAGCGTAATGTAGATTGCCGGGGTTGTGCAACAAAAAAAGAGCTTAAAAAGCTCTTTTTTGTTAATCGAATTTCTGTATTACTTTTAAAAATTAAATACGGTCTATTTATTAATTAAAAGGTACATAAAGTCTTGATTAAAGTTTCACTACGTTAACAGCCTGAGGTCCTTTAGCGCCTTCTGTTACTTCGAACTCAACAGCCTGGCCCTCTTCGAGAGATTTGAATCCATCCATTACAAGTCCTGAATAATGAACAAAAATGTCATTGCCTTCAGCGTCAGAGATAAATCCGTAACCCTTCTGGTTATTAAACCATTTTACTGTACCTGTCATTGTGTTGCCCTCCATTAAAAGAATATAAGTTGTTAAATCATCACAGTTTACAATGCGCTGAAAACTGTAATATTGTGTCAGTATAAATTCATAGTGACACTTTGTCTATTGTAGCATGTTTAACAAAGAAAGTCAAATGTAAACTTTTCTATTTTGTAGAAAACGACAAAATGTTACTGCTCACACGAGAGTGAACAGTAACACAAAATACATATAATGATATGAAAACGTAAGGCGCAATATCTCACAAGAGTAGAAAAAGAAAAATAAAGAAAGGATGCTGATTGAAAAAAGAATGGAAGTATTATATAATTTAACCAATGTCTATGAAATATTTTATTTCAAGGAGGATTTGTGTATATGATAACGATTGAAGGAAAAAGCGTATTTGGTGGAGTATCCATTGGAAAGCTGATGTTCTATAAGAGAAACGAAAAGGTGATCAGAAGAACACATGTGGATGACGTGGATGCGGAATGGAAGAGATTCGAAGAGGCTAAGAACACAGCAATCGACCAGCTGAAAGACCTTTACGACAAAGCCATTGAAGATGTAGGTGAGGCCAACGCCATGATCTTTGAGATTCACCAGATGATGCTTGATGATCTGGATTATCTGGAATCTATTGAAGGAATTATCCGTACACAGAGTGTGAATGCAGAGTATGCTGTTTCAACAACAGCTGATAACTTTGCACAGATGTTTGCATCTATGGATGATGCATATATGCAGGGACGTGCAGCCGACGTGAAGGACGTTTCCGAGCGTGTGCTTGATATTCTCTGCGGAGTGAGCAACGGAACACGTGAGATGACAGAACCTTGTATTGTTGCAGCAGACGATCTTGCACCAAGTGAGACAGTACAGCTCGATAAAGAGAAAGTGCTTGGATTTGCTACAATGTATGGTTCTTCTAACTCTCATACAGCGATCCTTGCAAGAACAATGAATATTCCGGCTGTAATCGGAATGGGGGAAGCGCTCAATCCGAAGTACGATGGAGAGATGGCTATCATTGATGGATTTACAGGAACAATCTATGTGGATCCGGATGAAGAGACACTTGCAAAGATGCAGGAGAAGCGTGCGAAAGACCTTGAGCAGAAAGAACTTCTGAACCAGCTCAAAGGAAAAGAGAATGTGACAAAGAGCGGACAGAAAATCAACGTTTATGCGAACATTGGTAACGTATCTGATCTTGGTGCAGTACTTAAGAATGATGCAGGCGGAGTAGGTCTGTTCAGAAGTGAGTTCCTTTATCTTGAGAACAGTACTTATCCGACAGAAGAACAGCAGTTTGCAGCTTACAAACAGGTTGTAGAAAGCATGGCAGGAAAGAAAGTCATCATTCGTACACTTGACATTGGAGCAGACAAGCAGGTTGATTACTTCAATCTTGCGAAAGAAGAGAACCCGGCACTGGGATACAGAGCAATTCGTATTTGTCTGACAAGACCGGAGATCTTCAAGACTCAGCTTCGTGCACTTTACCGTGCATCCGTATATGGAAATCTTTCCATTATGTTCCCGATGATTATTTCTGTAAAAGAAGTTCGTAAGATCAAAGAGATCATCGAAGAAGTGAAGGCAGAGTTGAGAGAAGAAGGACTTCCATTCAAGGAAGACGTAGAACTTGGTATTATGATCGAGACTCCGGCATCAGTTATGATGAGCCGCGAACTTGCAAAAGAAGTTGATTTCTTCAGTGTTGGAACAAATGATCTGACACAGTATACGCTGGCGATTGACCGTCAGAACCTTGCGCTGGATGAGTTCTATGATCCACATCATCCGGCAGTACTTGCTATGATCAAGATGGCAGCAGATAATGCACACGCAGAAGGAAAATGGATCGGAATCTGTGGAGAACTTGGAGCAGACCTTGAACTGACAGAAGAGTTCCTGAAGATGGGACTTGATGAATTGTCTGTATCTCCGGCGATGGTACTGCCACTTAGAAAGAAGATTCGCGAGTGTGAGTAATTTGTGTTTTTGAGGGGATTCGTATGGGGAAATGAGCACTTTATAGAATGGTCGCAAGACCAGTCCTGCTATTACCACGAGCACCGGCTCGCTCTACCTCATCCCTTTGAAAGTATGTAAGAAGACGGACATTTATCGACTGAGATACTTAGCGTATTCAAAAACGAAAGGGGGCGGATTTTTTGGAGAGGGAGATTTTTTTGTGGCTGGGGCTTATGGTGGTGTTTTTGATTATTGAGCTTGCCACGGTTGGTCTGACTTCAATCTGGTTTTCGGGCGGTGCGCTTGCGGCGTTATTAGTTTCGCTTGCCGGAGCGGGAATGGTGATACAGATTGCTGTATTCGTAGTTATTTCAGCAGTGCTTGTGATCTTTACCAGGCCTTTTGCAGCGAAGTATGTTAATGTGCATCATGTAAAGACGAATTGTGATGAATTGATCGGAAGTGTTGTTAAGGTAACAGAGACGGTTGATAATTTTGCACAGACCGGTACTGCAATTGCGCAGGGAAAGGAATGGACTGCAAGGTGCAGGTCAGATAAGGACAGAATTGAGAAAGATTCGCTTGCTAAAGTAACAGCAATTTCCGGAGTAAAACTGATTTTAGAGAAATGTAAGGAGGATGAGCTATGATATTTGGATTTATTATTTGGATGATCATTATTATGATCGTGGTGTGGCTTCTTGTGTCGAATATCCGTATTGTTCCGCAGGCGCATGCGTATGTTGTAGAGCGACTTGGCGGATACAAGGAGACATGGGGCGTTGGATTACATTTTAAGGTGCCGATCCTTGACCGTGTGGCAAAAAGAGTTTCCTTGAAAGAACAGGTTGTTGATTTTGAACCACAGGCAGTGATCACGAAGGATAATGTTACCATGCAGATCGATACGGTTGTATTCTATCAGATCACTGACCCGAAGAAGTATGCATACGGAGTAGAAAGTCCGATTGCGGCAATCGAGAATCTGACAGCAACAACACTCCGTAATATCATCGGAGATCTGGAATTAGATGAGACACTGACTTCCCGTGAGACGATCAACTCCAAGATGCGTACGATCCTTGATATTGCAACAGATGAGTGGGGAATCAAGGTGAATCGTGTTGAACTGAAGAATATCATGCCACCGAAGGCAATCCAGGATGCGATGGAGAAGCAGATGAAAGCAGAGCGTGAACGTCGTGAAGCAATCCTGCGTGCAGAAGGAGAGAAGAAGTCTACGATTCTTGTTGCAGAAGGAGAAAAGGAATCTGTAATCCTGGAGGCAGAGGCATCTAAGCAGGCAGCAATCCTGAAAGCAGAAGCTGAGAAACAGAAACGAATCAAAGAAGCAGAGGGACAGGCAGAAGCGATTCGTTCTGTACAGAAAGCGACAGCAGAAGGTATCGAGTATATTAAGAATGCCGGAGCAGATGATGTTGTTCTTACATTAAAGAGTCTGGAGGCATTTGCCAAGGCGGCAGACGGAAAAGCGACGAAGATCATCATTCCTTCAGAGATTCAGGGAATTGCAGGACTTACGAAAACAATCGCAGAAGTTGCCCGTACAGAAACAAGCGTTGCAAAAGAAAAAGAAGTAAAGTAAAATAAAAGATGTATTTCAGCGTGCCAATCTGTCAAAAGATTGGCACAATGTGTTTTACAACGATAATATTTTGGAGTGCAAATGAAATGGAAACAGAGAAAATCATCAGGTTATCGGTTCGGAATCTGGTTGAATTCATATTAAAAGAAGGTGACATTGATAACAGGATTTCAGGTACGCTGGATAAAGATGCGATGCTGATGGGAGGACGCCTTCACCGAAAGATCCAGCGTATGATGGGTTCAAATTATCAGGCAGAAGTTTCCTTAAAACTGCAGCTTCCGTGTGACGGATTCCAATTAAAACTGGAAGGACGTGCGGATGGAATTCTCCTTGAATCAGAAAAAACAATAATAGATGAGATCAAAGGCGTCGTGCGTTCCCTTGATCGAGTGGAGCGTCCTGTGCCGGTTCATCTTGCTCAGGCAAAATGTTACGCATATATTTATGCCAGACAGCAAGGATTAAAGCAGATCAGTGTTCAGATGACCTATTGTAATCTAGATACGGAAGATGTGAAAAGATTTCGGGAAGAGTATACATTTGAAGAATTAGAAAAATGGTTTCTTGATTTGGTTCATCAGTATGAACGTTGGGCAAAACTGCAGATTGAGTGGGAAAAGAGAAGAGATGCTTCGATTCATCAGACCAAATTTCCATTCGCGTATAGAGAAGGGCAGTTTGAGCTGGCAGCTTCCGTATATCGTACAATTTATTACAAAAAGAAATTATTTATCCAGGCCTCAACAGGAACCGGAAAGACGATGGCAGTATTGTATCCGGCGGTGAAAGCAATCGGAGAAGGATTGGGGGATAAATTATTCTATCTGACAGCAAAGACGATCACAAGAACCGTGGCGGAGCAGGCATTTTCTATTCTTGAAGAAAAAGGTCTTGCTTTTCGTTCAATTACATTGACTGCGAAAGAGAAGATCTGTTTTTGTGAGGAGACAGAATGCAATCCGGATGCTTGTCCTTATGCGAAAGGTCATTTTGACCGGGTGAATGATGCAGTTTATGACATGTTAGAAAAACAAAAGAAGCTGACACGGGAATCAATTGAAAGACAGGCAGAAGATTTTCATGTATGTCCGTTTGAACTATCTCTTGATCTGTCAGAATGGGCGGATGGGGTGATCTGTGATTATAATTATGTGTTCGATCCGACGGCACATTTGAAACGATTTTTTGCAGACAATGTCAGCGGAGATTATTTGTTTCTGATCGATGAAGCACACAACCTCGTGGAACGTGGACGGGACATGTACAGTGCTTCTATCTATAAAGAAGATATTCTGGAGGTGAAAAAACTGCTGAAGGATCGAGATAAAAAACTTGTGAAAAGTCTGGAATCTGTCAATAAACTGATGCTTGAGATGAAACGCGAGTGTGAGAATTATCGGTTGGTGGAAAGTGTTTCTCCATTTGCAGTAAAACTGATGAATCTTCTAACTCAAATGGAAAGATATCTTGAAGAAGAACGGAATGCAGGAAATGCAGAGCAGCCGGATGCATTTATGGAACTCTTTTTCCAGGTAAGGCAGTTTTTGGAAATTCATGAACTGTTGGATGAAAATTATATACAGTATACAGAACTGGAAGGAAACGGAAGATTCAAAATAAAGTTGTTCTGTGTAAATCCGGCGGAGAATCTGAATCATTATTTAAAACTTGGGAATTCCACAATATTTTTCTCGGCAACATTGCTTCCGATCGATTACTATAAACAATTACTATCTGTTGAGAAGGATGATTATGCAGTTTATGCTGAATCTAAGTTCCCGCAGAAGAACAGGAAAATTCTGATCGGAAGTGAAGCAAGCACAAAATATACACAAAGAGGTACAGAAATGTATCGCAAAATTGCCGAGTATCTGAGAATCACAGTGGATGGAAAGAATGGAAACTACATTGCATTTTTCCCTTCCTATCAGTTTATGGAGGATGTTTTGGAAGAGTTTGAAAAACGGTCATCCGGAGTAGAACTGGTAATTCAATCGCAATTTATGTCAGAAAATCAGAGAGAAGAATTCTTGGAAATGTTTGAAGAAGAAAGAGATCATCCGATGCTTGGATTTTGTGTGATGGGTGGTGTATTTTCAGAAGGAATCGATCTTACACATGACAGATTGATCGGAGTGATCGTTGTCGGAACAGGAATTCCACAGGTATGTAATGACAGAGAAATCGTGAAAAATTATTTTGATCAGAGAGGAATGCGAGGATTTGATTATGCGTACCTTTATCCCGGAATGAATAAAGTACTTCAGTCCGCAGGAAGAGTGATCCGTACCGAAGACGACAGAGGAATTATCCTTTTACTTGATGATCGATTTCAGAATCGGCAGTATCAGCAGCTTTTTCCGAGAGAGTGGAAAGAGTATGAAGTATGTGGGCGGAAAGAGATAAAAGAAAAGATGGAAGAATTCTGGAAAAATCGATAGATAAAAAATGAGAACCGTTATTGAATGCGGAAACAGTAAAATAGTTACTGCGTTGTGTCATGTAACGATTCTCATTATTTTTCAGGAGTTGCTATCCTGATTACTGTTCTTCAAAATAGTTCAAAAATTCCTGTGCAGGCTTAGCCAAAGGAAGCTGCTCATTATAAGCAATTACAAGAGAACGCTCCGGCATCTCTTCTTCCATATCCAGCTTGAAGATATCATCCTTGTTCTCGGAAAGACAATAATCCGGAATAAATGCAATTCCAAGCCCGATTCTTGCAAGATCGATCAGGAGATCATTACTTGTAAGTTCAATTTCGGGAACCAGGTCAAGCTGATGTTGTTGGAACAGGCGATGAAGGAACTCGTTCGTTGTACTGTTCTTATCCAGCATCAGGATCGGATAGTGGAGCAGATCGGCAAGTGTCAGTTTCTTCTCCTTTAATTCAGGATAATTGTTTCCGGCAATGAAAACATCATGGAAATTCTTAATCTTCATAGAGGCGGAAATATTGTTGAGCGCTGCATTCGGATAATTGACAACAATCAAATCCACCAGTCCGTTCTTCAAAAGCTCTGTACATCTTAAAGAAGTCTGGTTGATAACTTTAATATGTACATTCGGGAAAGTCTTATGGAATTTCTCGAGGTATGGAACAAGGAAATATCTGCAGATCGTGTCACTTGCACCGATGCGGATCTGTCCACCGGTAGAAGCGGCATCTAAAAGCTGAGCCTCACCTTTCTGGATCAGATTCATGGCCGGTTCAATGTGGCGCAGGAGAATCTCTCCTTCTGGTGTGAGCTGGACTTTCTTTGTGCTTCGGATAAAAAGCGTCTGATCCAGTTTTCGTTCGAGTGTTTTGATCGACTGACTGACAGCAGACTGTGAAATAAACAGCTGCTTGGATGCCTCTGAGAAATTCAATGTGGTGGCGACGTGATAAAACACTTTGTATAATTCGTAGTTTATATCCATCATTTTATTAGACCTCCTAATAAATATTCATCTTATTATAAGATAAATAAAGGAAAAATACAACAGAATAAAAAAATCCGTTGCACAAAAGATAAAAAAGGAGAATAAATATTGCTGACTCCGAGAAAGGTATGAAAAAACGACAATCAATTAGTGGTGCTTATCAGATTGTTTAATTTTATTAATTATACTAATGAAGAAAACTATGGTAGGATAAAAATAGATAATGTAAAGAAGGTAGTACCGTGTCTTGAACACGTAATACAGAAAGAGGAGATTATATATGAGTAATGTAAAGCGCGTATATGTAGAAAAGAAACCGGAGTTTGCTGTTGCAGCGAAGGGCCTCAGACATGAGATCCGTCATTATCTTGGACTTCAGGATGTGACAAATGTACGAGTTCTGATTCGTTACGACGCAGAGAATATTTCAGAAGAAACATTTGAAAAGGCATGCAATGGTGTGTTCGCAGAGCCGCCGGTAGATTTCCTTTATAAAGAAGAATTCCCGAAAAATGAAACAGATAAATGTTTTTCCGTAGAGTTCCTTCCGGGACAGTTCGACCAGAGAGCGGATTCTGCAGAGCAGTGTATCCGTTTTATTAAAGAAGATGAAACTCCTGTAATCCGTACAGCAGTTACATATGTAATTGAAGGCGGAGTTTCAGACGAAGAACTGCAGGCAATTAAGAATCACTGCATCAACCCGGTAGATTCCAGAGAAGCTGCAGCAGAGAAACCGGAGACACTGGTGACAGTATTTGATGAGCCGGCAGATGTAAAGATTTTTGACGGTTTTAAAGATATGCCGGAAGCAGAATTGAAAGAGTTATATGATTCTCTTGGATTGGCAATGACATTTAAAGATTTCCTGCATATCCAGAACTATTATGCAGGAGAAGAGCACAGAGATCCGACGATGACAGAGATCCGTGTTCTTGATACATACTGGTCAGATCACTGCCGTCATACAACATTCTCTACAGAATTAAAAGATGTGAAGTTTGATGAAGGCGACTACAAAGAGACAATCGAAGCAACATATAAAGAATATTTGAAAGATCACAGCGAGATTTTCAAAGGAAGAGAAGATAAATTTGTCTGCCTTATGGACCTTGCACTGATGGCTATGCGCCGCCTGAAAAAGGAAGGAAAGCTTGCTGATCAGGAAGAGTCTGATGAGATCAATGCATGTAGTATCGTAGTTCCGATCAAGGTTGACGGAGTAGAAGAAGAGTGGCTGATCAACTTCAAGAATGAGACACATAACCATCCGACAGAGATCGAACCATTTGGTGGAGCTGCAACATGTCTTGGAGGAGCAATCCGTGACCCACTGTCAGGACGTACTTATGTATACCAGGCAATGCGTGTGACAGGTGCTGCTGATCCGACAGTATCAGCAGATGCAACTCTGAAAGGAAAACTTCCTCAGAAGAAACTTGTTCGTGAGGCGGCTCATGGATATAGCTCATATGGTAACCAGATCGGTCTGGCTACAGGACTTGTAAAAGAGATTTATCATCCGGATTACGTTGCAAAACGTATGGAGATCGGTGCTGTACTTGGAGCTGCTCCAAGACGTGCGGTTATCCGTGAAAATTCCGACCCGGGAGATATCATCATTCTTCTTGGTGGTCGTACAGGCCGTGATGGTTGCGGTGGAGCAACAGGTTCATCTAAGGTTCATACAGAAGAGTCTATCGAGACTTGTGGTGCAGAAGTTCAGAAAGGAAATGCGCCGACAGAGCGTAAGATCCAGAGATTATTCCGTAGAGAAGAAGTCAGCCATCTGATCAAGAAATGTAATGACTTCGGTGCAGGCGGTGTATCTGTAGCAATCGGAGAACTTGCAGACGGGCTTCGTGTTGAACTTGATAAAGTACCGAAGAAATATGCAGGACTTGACGGAACAGAAATCGCAATCTCTGAGTCTCAGGAAAGAATGGCAGTTGTTGTAGACCCGAAAGATGTAGATGAATTCATGGGATACGCGAAGGAAGAAAACTTAGAGGCAACAGTTGCAGCAGTAGTAACAGAGGAGCCAAGACTTGTACTTGTATGGAGAGGAAAAGAGATTGTCAACCTTTCCCGTGCATTCCTTGATACAAACGGTGCTCATCAGGAGACAAATGTTGAGGTTGAGATTCCTTCTAAGAAGGACAGCCTTTTTGTAAAGAAAGAAGTAGGAGATGTAAAAGAGACATGGCTTTCTATGCTCTCTGATCTCAATGTATGCTCCCAGAAAGGACTTGTTGAGATGTTCGACGGTTCTATCGGAGCAGGTTCCGTATTTATGCCACATGGTGGAAAATACCAGATGACAGAGACACAGGCAATGGTAGCGAAAGTACCTGTTCTGAACGGAACAACAGACAGTGTTTCTATGATGAGTTATGGATTTGATCCATATCTGTCAAGCTGGAGCCCATACCACGGAGCAGTTTATGCAGTGACAGAGTCAGTTGCCAAGATTGTGGCAGCAGGTGGAGATTATAGAAAGATCCGCTTCACATTCCAGGAGTATTTCCGCAGAATGACAGAGGATCCGAAGAGATGGAGCCAGCCGTTTGCAGCACTTCTTGGAGCTTATGCGGCACAGATCGGTTTCGGACTTCCGTCAATCGGAGGAAAAGACAGTATGTCAGGAACATTCCAGGATATCGATGTACCTCCGACACTTGTATCCTTCGCTGTTGATATGGCTCTTGAGCAGGATATTATTACACCAGAGCTTAAGAAGGCAGGAAACAAACTTGTATGGCTCAAGATCGAAAGAGACGAGAATGATCTTCCGGTTTACGATGCAGTAATGGATCAGTACGGTAAATTCATGGAAGATGTACAGAACGGAAAAATTGTATCTGCATATGCACTGGATCGTCATGGAGTTGCGGCAGCAGTCAGCAAGATGGCATTTGGTAACCGCATGGGTGCCAAAATCGAGCACAATGTAGATAAGAGAGATCTGTTTGCTCCTGCATTTGGAGATATTATCGCAGAGGTCGAAGACGGAAAGGTTGGAGAACTCGCAATTACTTATACAGAAATCGGTGAAGTAACAGAAGAGCCTGTACTTGCTTACGGCGATGTGAAGATCGCACTTGCAGACGCACAGGATGCATGGACAGGAACACTTGAGAAAGTATTTGCTACAAAATCAGCAGCAGATTCTGATGCCAAGGTTGAAGAGAAGCTCTTCAATACATCCGATATCCATATTTGCAGCCATAAGATTGGACAGCCTACAGTATTTATCCCGGTATTCCCAGGAACAAACTGTGAGTATGACAGTGCCCGTGCATTTGAGAGAGCAGGTGCTAAGGTTATTACAAAAGTATTCCGTAACCTTGATGCAGAAGACATCCGTGGATCAGTAGACGAGTTCGAGAAAGCAATCGGACAGGCTCAGATGATCATGTTCCCAGGTGGATTCAGTGCCGGTGATGAGCCGGATGGTTCAGCTAAATTCTTTGCAACTGCATTCCAGAATGCGAAGATCAAAGAAGCTGTTGAAAAACTTCTGAATGAGAGAGACGGACTTGCACTTGGTATCTGTAACGGATTCCAGGCTCTGATCAAGCTCGGACTTGTACCATACGGAAAAATCGTTGGACAGACAGATGATGCTCCGACACTGACATACAATACAATCGGACGTCATATCTCTAAGATGGTTTATACAAAGGTTGTTACAAACAAATCCCCATGGCTTCAGGGAGCACAGCTTGGCGGAGTTTATACAAACCCGGCATCTCATGGTGAAGGAAGATTTGTTGCAAGCGAAGAGTGGCTTGATAAGCTGTTCGCTAACGGACAGGTGGCAACACAGTACTGTGATCCGGAAGGAAATATCAGCATGAACGAAGAGTGGAACGTGAACGGATCTTACCGTGCAATCGAGGGTATCACAAGCCCGGATGGACGTGTCCTTGGTAAGATGGCTCACTCAGAGAGACGTGGAGATCATGTTGCTATCAATATCTATGGAGAGCAGGATCTTAAGATTTTCGAGTCAGGTGTAAAATACTTTAAATAAAATGGTAACTGTACACCGACGAAATGCGTAGCATTTTGGAGGTTGGCTCTGAACAGTTACAATAAAATATAAAATAAAATAAAAAAGTTGTTGACATCTGATAGGTGTTAAGTATATAATAATCAAGTCGGTTGCGACAAAGCGTAAGTGGAAGCCGCAGCCGACATGTGAATATGGGATCTTAGCTCAGCTGGGAGAGCATCTGCCTTACAAGCAGAGGGTCACAGG
>ERZ772819.2678-NODE-2678-length-13159-cov-5.951236_pt1 | contig 13159 bp, 7 predicted proteins | sample MGYA00580860_ERZ772819 | MGnify/ENA primary metagenome ERZ772819 (study PRJEB29015, sample SAMEA2737683) | human gut metagenome | biome: human gut; feature: human-associated habitat; material: faeces | place: China | collected 2012 ...
GGGACGGCAGTCCGGTAGCGGTCGGGCTTGGTCGGGCATCCCGCCATGCAGATATAGGTATCCTGCCATTCGCCGGAGCATTCCCGTTATCTGCCGGATGTGGGTTCGAAGCTCGCCCTGCCCCCTCCCTACCACCACCAACGAAAAAAGAGGTCTGCAAAGACCTCTTCGAGCGGAAAACGGGATTCGAACCCGCGACCCTCAGCTTGGGAAGCTGATGCTCTACCGACTGAGCTATTTCCGCATTACGGAGTACAAAGTTACTCCGTTTTTTTTATTTGTCAAGTTTTCGGCGGCTGAAAAATGCGCCTACCCCACGATTTTTTTCAGCGACGCGAGGTTTTCGGGGTTTTTCAGACTGCGGCCCTCGGCCGAATAGAGGTAGTCGAGCCGGTTTCGGAAATGCTCCTCGACCTTCCCGCGCACGACCTTCATCGTGCTGTTCACCAATCCGTTCTGCTCCGTGAAAGCCTCGTCGACAATGGCCAGTCCCGCAGGCAGCCACCGTTCCGGAAACTCCCCGGCATAGGTTCCTCCGGCGCGGTAACGGTCGATCTCGGCGCCGAGAATCTCCGCTGCGACGTTCACGCGCTCCGCTTCGGGCGTCCTGCGGGCCTCCAGCTCGCGGCGCAGCGCCTCGCGGTTGGGAACCACGATCGCCCCCGTAAACGGGCTTTGGTTGTTGTGCACGATGATCTGGTCGATGTAGGGCGATTTATCCACGATCGCCTCCTCCATTCCTTCGGGGCTGTATTTTTCGCCGTCCGAAGCGATCAGCAGGCTCTTGAAACGTCCCAGCACATAGAGGAAATCATCCTCCGAGACGTAACCCATGTCGCCCGTGTGGAGCCACCCGTCGCGCACGGTTTCGGCCGTGGCCCCGGGATTCTTCCAGTAGCCGGCCATGACGTTCTCGCCGCGGACGACGATTTCGCCCTTCTGCCCGCGGGGAACCTCGCGGCCCTCCTCGTCGAGGATCTTCAGGTCCAGCGGAATGAGTATCTTGCCCGACGATCCGAACCGGTGCCAGTGATGTTTGGGCGAGTTGGTCGAAATCACGGGCGTCGCCTCCGAAAGTCCGTATCCCTGGAACATCGGGATTCCGATGGCGTAGAAAAACCGCTGCAACTCCGCGTCGAGCAGCGCACCGCCTCCGACGAAGAATTCGAGATGGCCTCCGAACGCCTGCCGCACCTTGCGGAACAGCAGCGCGTCGAAAATCCCGACGACGGGGGCCAGCACGATGCGCCATCCGCTGCCCCTGCCATACCCGTCGCTGTTGTATGCGTATGCCGTGCGGAGCGCGAGGTTGAAAAGCGCCTCGGTGAATCTCCCCTTGGCCCGTATGGAGCTTTCGATGTTTTTCCGGAAGTTCTTGGCCAGCGCCGGGACCGACAGCAGGAAGTGCGGCTGCACCTCGCGGATGTTCTGCGGGATGTTCTTGAGCGTCTCCATCGGCGTCGCTCCGATCTGCACCGTGGCCACCGAGGCTCCGCAGGCGATCATGATGTAGAAACCCACGACGTGGGCGAAACAGTGGTCGAGCGGCAGGATGATCAGCGTGCGGAAATGCGGCGGAATGTCGACCCGCGACAACGCCTGCTCGACGTTGGCCGTGTAGTTGCGGTGGGTCAGAATCACGCCTTTGGGGTCCGACGTCGTGCCCGAGGTGTAGGTGATCGTGGCGTAATCGTCATTCCGGATCGCCTGCCCGATCTCCATGAACTCCTCCTTGTTCTTGGCGAGGTATTCGCGGCCCAGACGCTTGAGCGTCCCGTAGGCCGTCTCCCCGGATTCCAGCGGAATGTGTCCGAGGACGATCACCTGCTCCAGCTGCGGCAGTCCGGCGCGGATGCGGCGGATCTTGGGCAGCTGGTGTTTCGACACGAAAACGGCCTTGACCTCGGCGTGCCGCATGCGGAAGAGGAGGTCGTTCGACTCTTCGAGTTTCACCGACAGGGGCACGCTGACCGCCCCGGCGTAGAACAGCCCCAGTTCGGAAATGATCCATGCGTTGCTGCCTTCGGCCAGTATCGCCACCTTGTCTCCGGGGCGGATGCCGAGCGCGGCGAGTCCGGCTCCGGCTTCGAGCGCCTGCTCGCGGGTCTCGGCATAGGTCGTAGGCTCGAATTTGTGATGGCGTTTTTCGAGCAGGAAGGTCTTGGCCCCGTATTTCCGCACGGAGGCCTCGAAGAGGTCGATGATGGTCTTTTTCATGGTTCTTAATCCATTTTCAGCACGGCGAGGAATGCCGACTGGGGAACTTCGACGTTACCGATCTGGCGCATGCGCTTCTTGCCCTTCTTCTGTTTTTCGAGCAGCTTGCGCTTACGCGAAATATCTCCGCCGTAGCACTTCGCCGTCACGTCCTTGCGCACGGCCTTGACCGTTTCGCGTGCGATGATCTTGGCGCCGACGGCGGCCTGTATGGCGATGTCGAACTGCTGGCGGGGGATCAGCTCCTTGAGCTTTTCGCACATCTTGCGTCCGAAATCGTAGGCGTGGTCCGTGTAGGTGAGCGACGAGAGGGCGTCGACCGGCTCCCCGTTGAGCAGGATGTCGAGCTTGACGAGTTTCGAGGGCTGGAATCCCGTGCGGTGGTAGTCGAACGAGGCGTATCCTTTCGAGATGCTCTTGAGCTTGTCGTAGAAGTCGAAGACGATCTCCGAGAGGGGCATGTCGAAGTTGACCTCCACGCGGTCCTGCGTGATGAATGTCTGGTTCTTCATCACCCCGCGCTTGTCGATGCAGAGTTTGATGACGTTGCCCAGAAACTCCGACTTGGTGATGATCTGCGCGAGGATGTAGGGTTCCTCGATCTTGTCGATCTTTGTCACCTCGGGCAGTCCCGAGGGGTTGTGCACCTCGACCACGTCGCCCTGCGTCGTGGTGATGCGGTACGACACGTTGGGCACGGTCGTGATGACGTCCATGTCGAATTCGCGGTACAGCCGCTCCTGAATGATCTCCATGTGCAGCAGCCCGAGGAATCCGCAGCGGAACCCGAATCCGAGCGCCAGCGAGCTTTCCGGCTCGAACGTGAGCGAAGCGTCGTTGAGCTGCAATTTTTCGAGCGACGCGCGCAGGTCCTCGTACTGGTCGGCCTCCACTGGGTAGACGCCCGCGAAGACCATCGGCTTCACGTCCTCGAATCCGGCGATGGCCTCTTTGGCGGGGTTGGTCACCGAGGTGATCGTGTCGCCGACCTTCACGTCCGACGAGGTCTTGATCCCCGAGCAGATATACCCCACGTCCCCGGCCCTGATCTCCTGCCGGGGCTGCATCTTGAGTTTCAGCACGCCTATTTCGTCGGCGTCGTACTCGCTGCCCGTGTTGAAGAACTTCACGTGGTCGCCCTTGCGCAGCGTGCCGTTGAAGACGCGGAAATAGGCGATGATCCCGCGGAAGGGGTTGAACACCGAGTCGAAGATCAGCGCCTGCAACGGCGCGCTCTCGTCGCCCGTGGGAGCGGGAATGCGGTTTACGATCGCTTCCAACACCTCTTCGACGCCCAGTCCCGTCTTGCCCGATGCCAGCAGAATATCCTCCTCCCTGCATCCTATGAGGTCGATCACCTGATCCTTCACCTCGTCGATCATCGCCGAATCCATGTCGATCTTGTTCAGCACGGGGATGATCTCCAGGTCGTGCCCCACGGCGAGGTAGAGGTTCGAAATCGTCTGCGCCTGAATGCCCTGCGTGGCGTCGACCACCAGCAGCGCCCCTTCGCACGAGGCGATTGCGCGCGACACTTCGTACGAGAAGTCGACGTGTCCCGGGGTGTCGATCAGGTTGAGCGTGTACCGCTGTCCGTCGCGGGCCGTGTACTCCATCTGGATGGCGTGGCTCTTGATGGTGATTCCCTTTTCGCGTTCGAGGTCCATGTCGTCGAGCACCTGCGACTGCATTTCGCGCTGGTTGAGCGTGTTGGTCTTCTCCAGCAGACGGTCTGCGAGTGTCGATTTGCCGTGGTCGATGTGGGCTATGATGCAGAAATTTCGGATGTTTTTCATATATAAGGGTAAAATCTTCGGCAAATATACATAAATTTTTGAATATATCGGAGGGCTTCCGTTTGCCGGAATGGCACAAATTGCTTATATTTGCGACTTCAACAAGTTAGGTTAAAGATGTTAAGCAGACAAATCGCATCCAAACTCCGGGGCTATGAGACCCCGTTCTACCTCTATGACATGGCGCTGTTGCGCCAGACCCTCGAAAGCGTCGTCTACGAGTCGAAGAAATACGGCTACAAGGTCCACTACGCCATCAAGGCCAACTACGACGACCATCTGCTGGCGGTCATCCGCGAATACGGGCTGGGCATCGACTGCGCCTCGGGCAACGAGCTGCGCAAGGCCGTCGAGGCCGGATTCGACCCCAAGGGCATCGTCTATGCGGGCGTGGGCAAACGCGACAAGGAGCTGAAATACGCCATCGAGCAGAACATTCTGGCCATCAACTGCGAGTCGATTCAGGAGCTGGAGCTGGTCGACGCCCTTTCGGCCGAGGCGGGCAAGGTGACCGACATCGCGCTGCGCATCAACCCCGACATCGACCCCAAGACCAACCATTGCATCGACACGGGCCAGGCGGACAGCAAGTTCGGCATCTCCTACGAGGAAGCGCTTGAGCACGCCGCGGAGATCCGGTCGCTCAAAAACGTCAACATCATCGGACTGCACCTGCACATCGGATCGCAGATCCGCGAGCTGCATGTCTTCGAGAACATGTGCAACAAGGTCAACGTCATCGTCGAGAACCTCGAAAAACTGGGCTGCAAGTTCCGTTTCGTCGACGTGGGCGGCGGCCTGGGCGTCAACTACGACGTTCCCGAGAACGAGCCGATCCCCAACTTCGCGTCGCTGTTCTCGATCGTCCACAACCACCTGCGCATCGGCGACCGCGAGGTGCACTTCGAGTTCGGACGTTCGATCGTCGCCGAATGCGGCGAGCTGATCACGACGGTGCTGTTCAACAAGACCACCGCCACGGGCCGCAAGCTGGTGATCGTCGACGCTTCGATGACCGAGCTGGTCCGCCCGGCGATGTACGGTTCGTACCACAACATCGAGAACATCACGGCCAAGGACGACGAGGTGCGCGAGAAATACACGGTTGTCGGCACAGCCTGCGAATCGACGGACGTTTTCGACGAGAACGTCACCCTGCGCCGCACGCACCGGGGCGACCTGCTGACCATCAAGTCGGCCGGGGCCTACGGCATGTCGATGGCTTCGCGCTACAACCTCCACGATCTTCCCGGCGCCGTTTACAGCGACGAAATCAAATAGATAAAGGCGGCTCCGGCCGCCTTTCCTCATCGCTATGTGGCTCACTTTGGCATTCACCTCGGCGGCGCTGCTCGGCTTCTACGATGCGGCCAAGAAAAAGGCCCTCACCGGCAACGCCGTGCTGCCCGTGCTGTTGCTCAACACGCTCTTTTCGACGCTGTTCTTCCTGCCCGCGATTCTCTCGGCGGAGTTCGGCCTCGGATGGTTCGACCATACCCTGCTGGCGACGGCTCCCGGCACGTGGGAGGCCCACGCCCTGGTCGTTCTGAAATCGGCCATCGTGCTCACGTCGTGGATTTTCGGTTACTTCGGCATGAAGCACCTCCCGATCACCATCGTCGGGCCGATCAACGCCACGCGCCCCGTTATGGTGCTTGTCGGGGCGTTCGTGATCTTCGGCGAGCGTCTCAACGCCTACCAGTGGACCGGCGTTGCGCTGGCCCTCGTGTCGCTCTTCCTGCTGAGCCGTTCGAGCCGCCGCGAAGGGGTCGTCTTCACCCATAACCTCTGGATTCTGTTCATTGCCCTGGCGGCCGTGACGGGCGCCGTCAGCGGGCTGTACGACAAATATATCATGGCGCGCCTCGACCCGGTTTTCGTGCAGAGCTGGTATAACCTCTACCAGCTCGGGATGATGTCCGTCGTGGTCGGCATCCTCTGGTGGCCCCGGCGGCACGCCACCACCCCGTTCCATTGGAGCTGGGCCATTCCGCTGATCTCGGTGTTCCTTTCGCTGGCCGACTTCGCCTACCTGTTCGCCCTGCGCGATCCGGACGCCATGATCTCCGTGGTCTCGATGGTCCGCCGCGGCTCGGTCGTGGTGTCGTTTCTCTGCGGCGCGGTGCTGTTCCGCGAGCGCAACCTGCGCTCGAAGGCCGTCGACCTGGCCTTTATCCTCGTCGGCATGTTCTTCCTCTGGCTCGGTTCCCGCCCCGCTTAAGAAGCGGGTTTTAGGGGGCGATGGAATGTCCCTCTGGTCTCCCGCCCCGTTCTGCACCTCCGGCGCAAAACAAAAAGCGAGACCCGAAAGTCTCGCTTCTCCTATTTTGAGCGCAGCTTCAGATAAGATGCTCCAACTGGTTGATCGTCTTGCGGATCTCCTCATCGCTCGGCGAGAAGTCCTTCAACGCTCCGGCCAGATACTGCTCGTAGGCGTAGAGGTCGATCACGCCGTTGCCCGAGAGGTTGAACAGGATGGTTTTCGACACGCCTTCCTCCTTGGCTTTCAGCGCTTCGCGGATCGTCGCGGCGATGGCGTGCGTCGACTCCGGAGCCGGGATGATGCCCTCGGTCTGGGCGAACAGAACGCCTGCGGCGAGGGTCTCGACCTGCGGCATCGACTGCGCCTCGATCAGCCCGTCCTTCTTCAGCTGGCTGACGATCGAGCCGGCTCCGTGGTAGCGCAATCCCCCGGCGTGAATGTCCGACGGCTGAAAATCGTGGCCCAGCGTGTACATCGGGATCAGGGGCGTGAATCCCGCCACGTCGCCGAAGTCGTACTGGAATTCGCCGCGGGTGAGTTTCGGGCATCCTTCAGGCTCCACGGCGATCACGCGTATCTTCTTCCCCTCGGCGAAATTCTTCCGCAGGAACGGGAAGCCGATGCCCGCGAAGTTGCTGCCGCCTCCGAAACATCCGATCACCATGTCCGGCTCGGCGTCGGCCATCTCCATCTGCGTCACGGCCTCCTGGCCGATGACCGTCTGGTGCAGAACCACATGGTTCAGCACGCTTCCCAGGCAGTAGCGCGTGTCTTCCGGACGGCGCAAAGCCATCTCCACGGCCTCGGAAATGGCCAGCCCGAGGCTTCCCGAACAGTGCGGATCGCGCTCCAGCGCCGCACGGCCCGATTCGGTCAGCGTCGAGGGCGACGCCACGCACTCCGCGCCCCACGTGTTCATCATCAGGCGGCGGTAGGGCTTCTGGTCGTAGCTGACCTTGACCATGAATACCTGGAGGTCGATGCCGAAGTGCTTGGCCGCGAAGGCGATCGACGCGCCCCACTGTCCGGCGCCGGTCTCGGTGGTCAGGTGCTTGATGCCCTGTTTGTAGTTGTAGTAGGCCTGCGGCACGGCGGTGTTGGGCTTGTGCGAACCCGCGGGCGACACGCTTTCGTTCTTGAAAAAGATCTTCGCGGGCGTTCCGAGGGCCTTTTCCAGCCCCGTCGCGCGCACGAGCGGCGTCGGGCGCCATATCCTGTAAATCTCCTGCACCTCCTCGGGAATGTCGATGTAACGCTCGGTCGACATCTCCTGGTCGATCAGTTCCTCGGCGAAGATCGCCGACATCTGCTCCTTCGTGACGGGCTTTTTCGTTCCGGGGTGCAGCGGCGGGAGCGGTTTGTTGGGCATGTCGGCTACGATGTTGTACCATTGCGTGGGCATCTGTTTTTCGGTGAGGCAGAATTTTTTCGTTTTCATAATGGGTATCGGTTTTTGAATTTGAAATGTGCAAAAGAAAAAGCCCGCTGCTTACTTTTCGTAAACAACGGGCTTGTGTATTTTTCGGGGTTCAACTATACACGCGCGGTTCCGCACTCATTGTTCACGAGAGTCAACGAGCGCCACCACCATGCCTGTATGTTGAAATTGCGGATCATCTTTCAGCTTTGTTTCTGCAAATATATGCGGTCGGTTCGTAAAATGCAAATTTTTTACGAATTATTTTCGACACCTATATATGTAAGGAATTTTTACCGTACTTTGCGGAAAAATTTATATTTTTGCATGATTATCCGCAAATTCAAAACTTAACGATATGAATATTTCGTATAACTGGCTCAAACGTTATATCGCGACCGATCTTCCGGCCGAAAAGATCGCTGAAATCCTGACGGACATCGGCCTCGAAGTCGAAGGCTTCGAGAAGATCGAAACCGTGAAAGGCGGCCTTCGGGGCGTTGTCGTCGGCGAGGTTGTGACCTGTGCCGATCACCCCGATTCGGACCACCTGCACGTCACCGCGGTGGACGTGGGAGCCGCCGAGCCGTTGCAGATCGTCTGCGGCGCCGCGAACTGCCGGGCCGGATTGAAAGTCCTCTGCGCCACGGTCGGCGCGGTGCTCTACCCCGACGGCGGCGACGAGGAGTTCAAGATCAAACGTTCGAAGATCCGCGGCGTGGAGTCGCTCGGAATGCTCTGCGCCGAGGACGAGCTGGGTATCGGGTCTTCGCACGACGGCATCATGGAGCTTCCGGCCGACGCCCCCGTGGGCATGGAGGCCAGGGAATACCTGCATGTCGAGGACGACTACCTGATCGAGATCGGACTCACGCCCAACCGTGTGGACGCCGCTTCGCACATCGGCGTGGCGCGCGATCTGGCCGCTTACCTGAAGAGCCGCGGCGAAAATGCCGAAGTGAAACTGCCCGATGTTTCGGCCTTCGCTCCCGACAATCACGACCTGGAGGTGGCGGTCCGCGTCGAAAATCCCGAGGCCGCGCCCCGCTATGCCGGCGTTACGGTCACGGGCTGCAAGATCGGTCCGTCGCCCGAGTGGATGCAGAACTGCCTGCGCGCCGCGGGCATCAATCCCAAGAACAATCTGGTCGACATCACCAATTTCGTGCTGTTCGAGCTGGGCCAGCCCCTGCACGCCTTCGACGCCGCGAAGATCGAGGGCCGCGAAGTCGTGGTCCGCACCTGCGCCGAGGGCACGCCCTTCGTGACGCTGGACGGCGTGGAGCGCAAACTCACGGACAAGGACCTGATGATCTGCTCGGCCGAGCGTCCCATGTGCATCGCCGGCGTCTTCGGCGGACTGGACTCGGGCGTGAGCGACACCACGACCGACGTATTTATCGAGAGCGCCTATTTCAACCCCGTGTGGGTGCGCAAGACGGCCAAGCGTTTCGGCCTGAATACCGACTCTTCGTTCCGCTTCGAGCGCGGCATCGACCCCAACATGCAGGTCTACGCCGCCAAGCGCGCCGCCCTGCTGATGAAGGAGCTGGCCGGGGGTACGATCTCCAGCGGCATCACGGACATCTATCCGGAGCCGATCGGGGATTTCGTCTTCGACATCTCGTTGGCAAGGGTCAACGCGCTGATCGGCAAGGAGATTCCCGAAACGGTCGTCCGCACGATCATCGCGGCGCTGGAGGTGAAGATCCTCGCCGAGAAAGACGGCGTGCTGACGGTCGCCGTGCCGCCCTACCGTGTCGACGTGCAGCGCGAAGCCGACCTCGTGGAGGACATCCTGCGCATCTACGGCTACAACAACGTCGAAATCCCCACGCAGGTCCGTTCGACGCTCTCCTATGCGCCGAAACCCGACCGCAACCGTCTGATGAACCTCGCGGCCGATTTCCTCACGGCCAACGGGTTTACCGAGATCATGTCCAACTCGCTGACGAAAGCCGCCTATTACGAGGGCCTGACCTCCTGCCCCGCCGAGCGTTGCGTGCGCATTCTCAACCCGTTGAGCGCCGACCTGAACGTGATGCGCCAGACGCTGCTGTTCAACATGCTGGAGGCCGTCGGTCTGAACGCCAACCGCCGCAACGGCGATCTCTGCCTCTACGAGTTCGGCAACTGCTATTTCTACGACGAGTCGAAGCGCACGGACGAAAACCGCCTGGCGGCCTACTCCGAGGAGTACCGCCTCGCCATCGCCGTCACGGGCGTCTCGACGCCGCAGTCGTGGAATGCGAAGCCCGTGAAGGCGTCGTTCTTCACCCTGCGCGCAGTCGCCGAAAAACTGCTCCGCCGCTTCGGCGTCGACATCTACGCGCTGAAGGCCGAGACGCTCGAAAGCGATCTTTTCAGCGAGGGCCTCACGCTGTCGCTCAATGGCAAACAGTTGTTGCAGATCGGCTCCGTGGCCGCCGCAATCCGCCGCCGTACCGATGTCAAGCAGGATGTGTACTATCTGGAGATGAATTTCGAGGCCCTTGCGAAATCCACGAAGAAGCTGAAGATCGCCGCCGGGGAACTGTCGAAATTCCCCGAGGTCAGACGCGATCTGGCGCTGCTGGTGGACAAGTCCGTGACCTTCTCCTCACTGCGCGACGCAGCCTTCGCCGCCGAGCGCAAGCTGCTGAAAAGCGTCTCGCTGTTCGATGTCTACGAGGGCGACAAGCTTCCCGAGGGCAAGAAATCCTACGCTTTGAGCTTCATTCTGGAGGACAAGACCCGCACGCTGGACGAGCGGACCATTGAGCGTGTGATGGCGAACCTCACCCGGCAGTTCGAGCAGAAATGCGGCGCGCAGGTCCGGGCCTGACGAAATTTCAGCAACCGAAAGACCGCCCGGCCCCATCGGAGCCGGGCGGTCTTCCTTAAAATACGCCGATGCGACGATTTTCCAGAATATTTGCGTGGACGACCCTGTTCTTCGTTGCGGGAGCCGTGCTGTTCTTTACCAAAGCCGCCGCGCTTCCCTATAAGGTCGCCTGGCCCGTCCTGCTGCTGTCCCTGGCGACCTTCCTGTCGCGGCGCCGGGAACTGCTCCCGTTCGGGTTCGCCTTCCTGTTTTCCGCCGCCGGGGATGCCGTGGGCGCCAGGGGGCTGTTCATTCCCCAGATGGCCTTCTTCGCGCTGGCGCATGTCGCCTATGTGTGCTGGTTCCTGCCCCGGGCGCGGCGCAGGCTCCGTGCGGTTTCGCTGGCCGTCACCGTCCCGCTGCTCGTCTTCCTTTTCGCCGCCATCGTCCCCGAGGCCCCGTTTCCGGCCGAACGCATCGGCGTCGCCGTCTACGGGCTGGTCATCGCCGCAATGCTTTATAGCGCGCTCCAGTACGACGGGGCATGCGCCGCCGGATTCAGGTGTGCGGCCCTGCTGTTCGTCTTTTCCGACGCGGTGATCGCCTGGAACCGCTTCATCGGACCGGTTCCGGCCCGGACCTGGATCGTTATGACCACCTACTACCTCGCGCAATACCTCTTTTTCCGCTTCGCCTTCAAAACCGCAGCCCGGAACTGACGCTTACAGCGCCGGTTTCACCTGCGGCGGCTGGATTGTGACGTAGGGCGTGCCGTTGTCGTCGCACGTCGAGACGATCCGCACGGCCTTCACCGGACGCCCGGGGCGCAGCGTGATGCTTCCCATCTCCAACTCTCCCGCCCGCTCGAACGTCGCGCCGTCGTACGACACTTCGGCGTAACCCGTCGTCACGATCGTCTTCGGCAGCTGGCGGTTTCCCGTCTGCAAATACATTTCGCGGCACCTCACCGGCTCGCTGAACGTGTAGCGTATCCAATCCTGCTGCCGGCAGGCGCGGCGCGTACGCGAAAGGCCCTTGTAGCTCTCGGCGTTGGCATAGGGGAACTTCGCGCTCTCGCCCATCGAGGTCGTGATCGCCACGGCGGGCGTAATGGTCCGCCAGCGAGACTTGTCGGCCACGTAGGGGCTGCGGGCGGTGCCGTAGCGCGAATAGAAGCGGTAGAGATGCGGTTTCCCGGTGCGGACCGGAGCCGTGTAAGGGTGTTCTTCCGGAGAGCCGTCCATAAGGTAGTAAATCGCGGAGCCGTCGTCCGCCGAAGCGGTGAACGCGCCGTCGCCGTAGCCGACCTTCGGCGGGAAGAGCCGGAACCGGATGCCCATGGCCGCCATCCGGTCGTAATGTTTTCCTTTCAACTCCTCGTAATAGGCGTCCCACCCTTCGGCGTTGCCGCTCCAGGCGATGCGTGCGAGGGCGCAGACGCGCGGAAAGAGCATATAGTCGAGGTAGTCGGGCTTTTCCGGCTCGTGCGAGACGTAGGCTTCGCTGAAAAACGCCCCCTGCAACCCCTCGACGTTGCGCATCTGTTCGGGGCTGAACTCCGTGAAGCCGAAGCCGTAGACCTTTTTGGCGTCGAAGATCGCCGCCCAGTCGTGCCCGTCCTCGCGGGGCGACTGGCGCATGTCGAAATAGAAGTACTGGCCCGGCATCACGACGGTGCGGTAACCCTTCGCCGTGGCGTCGAGACAGGCCTTGACGCTCTCCCAGCCGTGCACGCGGCACTCCCGGGCGAAGGCTCCCGTGCGCACGGCCTCGTTCCACACGGCGGGCCGTTTGCCGTGCGAACGGAGGATTGCGGCCATGCGCTCCATGAAGAGGTCCTCCAGCCGGTGCGGGTCGGTCATCCCCTCCCGTTTCATCAGCGCCCGGCAGTCGGGACACCGCTCCCACTGCGACATGTCGACCTCGTCGCCGCCCACGTGGATGTACTCCGAGGGGAACAGCTCGCACAGTTCGCCCAGAATGTCGCCCAGCAGCGCGTAATTCTCCTCCCGGGCCACGCACCATGCCGAACGGTAGTCGTAACCGTTGGTCGACACGGTGTCGGGCGGATAGTTGCAGCGGATTTCGGGATGCACCGACGCGATGTTGCGGCTGTGGCCCGGCAGGTCGATTTCGGGAATGATCTCGATATTCCGCAGGGCGGCGTAACGGATCAGCTCGCGCATCTCGCTTTGCTTGAAGTAACCTCCGTATTTCTCTGACCACTTGCCGTATACGGGTCTCACGGGCGAGTCGCCGCCGCGGAAGCCGCCGATCTCGGTCAGCTCGGGGTGCGAAAGGATCTCGATGCGCCACCCCTCGTCGTCCGAAAGATGAAGATGCAATTTGTTGATATTGTGGTAGGAAAACAGGTTTATATAACGTTTCACTTCATCCATTCCGATCCACGTCCGCGCCACGTCGAGCATCATCCCCCGATAACCGAACCGCGGCTTGTCCTCGATCCTGACGCAGGCGATGCCGGTTCCCGGGGCGATCCCCCTGCGGGCGTAGACTTCGGGCGGCAGCAGCCGGAACAGTTGTTGCAGTCCGTTGAAAACCCCGCCGCAGGTGGAACTTCCGATCTGGATGTGGTCGGGCGCGATGTCGAGGGTGTAAGCCTCCGACGGCTCCCCGTCCGGGGCGTCGAGCGTCAGCACGAC
>ERZ772819.2683-NODE-2683-length-13135-cov-7.044878_pt1 | contig 13135 bp, 8 predicted proteins | sample MGYA00580860_ERZ772819 | MGnify/ENA primary metagenome ERZ772819 (study PRJEB29015, sample SAMEA2737683) | human gut metagenome | biome: human gut; feature: human-associated habitat; material: faeces | place: China | collected 2012 ...
GAGCAGCACGTATTCCCTGATGCTTGTTCAGAGTCATCGCGAGCTTGCCTCGCGTTCGAGCAGGATGAGCGGGAATTCACTGATCTCCTGCAGCGTATACACGCGGTCAAAATCGCAGGGATAATCCGGCGCCGCCACGAACACCGTGTGCGTATCAAAGCACGGGAAAACGGAAAAACTGTCTGCATCCGGCGTGTAGGTCGCAAACGCAAGCTCGACCTGCCCGCTGCCGAGCAGCTGCAGCACACGGCGGCTCGTTCCGTTCAGGATGCGCACATGGATATGCGGGTATTGCTGATGGTAGTCCCGCAGGAAGGGCAGAAGATAGTATTTCGTCAGCGTGCTGCTCACGCCGATAGACAGCTCGCCCTTCAGCAGCTCGCGCGACTGCGCGATGCGCGCTTCCCCCGCCTCGAGCAGGGACAGCGCCTGCTCCGCATAGTCATAGAGCACGCTCCCCTCCGCCGTGAGCGTCACGCCGCGTGCCGTCCGCGAAAACAGCCGCACGCCGAGGGCGCTTTCGATCTGCTGCAGCGACTGGCTGACGGCCGACTGCGACAAATAGAGCTGCTTGGCCGTCCGGGAGATATTTCCCGTGTCGGCAATTGCTTTAAATATCCGGTATTGCTCCAGCTTGACTGTCATGGTCTCACACCCCATCAGAATTATTGATGTCTTGCATAAGATATTCATGTTTTACTTATGCCTCGGTTTGTATTATAATAGGCGCGTTGTGTGAAATCAAGCCCATTGGGCAGAAACAGGAGCAGAAATATTATGAGCAATTGTGCAGTCGTCGGCATCAACTGGGGCGATGAAGGCAAGGGCCGCATGGTCGACCTCATCGCAAAGGATTATGATATTGTCATTCGCTATCAGGGCGGCAACAACGCCGGTCATACCATCGTCAATGAGTACGGCAAGTTTGCCCTGCATCTCATCCCGTCCGGTATTTTCTCCGAGGGCGTTGTGAATGTGCTCGGCAACGGCGTCGTCATCGATCTGGAAGACCTGTGCCGCGAGATCGACAATCTCCGTGCGCACGGCATCCGCATCACGCCGGAGAATCTGAAGATCTCGGAGCGTGCCACCATCGTCTTCCCCTTCCACCGCGCGCTCGACGGTCTGGAGGAGGCCCGCCTGAAAGATCAGAAGTACGGCTCCACGCTGCGCGGCATCGCGCCCGTCTATTCCGATAAGTACCAGAAGAAGACCGTCATGCTCGGCGAGCTGCTCTACCCGGAGCACCTCAAGGCCCACCTGGCCAGCATTCTGGAGTGGAAGAACCTCATCATCCACAACGTCTACGGCGCAGAGCCCTACAAGCTCGAGGACATGCTCGCCTGGTGCGAGGAGTTCGGCGGCAAGCTGCGTCCGTTCCTGTGCGACGTGCCCAAGTACCTCTATGAGGCCGAAAGAGCAGGCAAGAACATCATGTTCGAGGCCCAGCTCGGCGCCCTGCGCGACATCGACTTCGGCATCTTCCCCTATACGTCATCCTCTTCGTCCATCGCCGGCTATGCCTGCGTCGGCGCCGGTATGCCGGGCAGCCATGTGGACCGCACGGTCGGCATTGTCAAGGCGTATTCCACCTGCGTGGGCGAAGGCCCGTTCACGGCGGAGTGGTTCGGTGAAGAGGCGGAAGCCCTTCGTCAGGCCGGTGCCGAATACGGCGCCGCGACCGGCCGCCCGCGCCGCGTGGGCGGGTTTGACGTGGTCGCCTCCCGCTACGGCGTGAAAATGCAGGGCTGCACGAGTATCGCGCTGACGAAGCTCGACGTGCTGTCCTACCTGGACAAGATCCCCGTGTGCGTCGCCTATGAGATCGACGGCGAGCGCGTGGAGCGCTTCCCCATCGGTGTGAAGCTGGCCAAGGCCAAGCCCATCTACGAGTACCTGCCCGGCTTCCACTGCGACATCTCCGGCTGCCGCAAGGTGAGCGATCTGCCGAAGGAGGCGCTCGACTACGTGCACTACCTCGAGGGCGCTGTCGGCTGCCGCATCAAGTACGTCTCCGTCGGGCCTGACCGCGATGCGTACATCAAGATGTTCTGAGACCGCCGAAACCGGCGCTCTGCTGATGCAGAGCGCCGGTTTTCCTGTCTGTGAGCGCTGTGGTTGCCTTTTGCGCACGTGTGCGGTAGAATAAGAGTCAACTATCCCTTAGGAGGAACATCATGCTTAAACGACTTCTTGTCTGTCTGCTCCTGACCGCCCTGCTGACCGGAAGCGCGGCTGGCGCATACCTTCCTGCTGCGGAGGCAGCCAGCCCCGATGTGTATTCCGCCGGTGAACAGATCACAGGTGTCGGCGTCGACGTCAGTCAGTTTCAGGGTGACATCGACTGGGGCACGGCTGCGCGGAACATCGACTTTGCCATCATCCGCTGCTACGCCCGCGGTCAGGCCGACCAAAAATGGAGCGTCAATGCCGCCGCGTGTGAGCGCCTCGGCATTCCCTACGGCGCGTACGTCTACTCCGCCGCCAAAACAGACGCGCAGGCCCGAAGCGAGGCGGAGGGCGCGCTGCAGCAGCTGCGCGGCAAAAGCCCGCGGCTGCCGGTCTACCTCGATCTGGAGGATGAGAGCGTGCGCACCGGCTGCACGAAAGCCGAGATCCTGCGCCATGCGACCATCTTCTGCGACACGCTGCGCGCAGCAGGCTACAGCGTCGGCATTTACGCCAATCGTTACTGGTGGACAACCGTGCTCGACGACCCGGCCTATGAGCAGTGGGATCGCTGGCTCGCCGTCTGGGATGCGGAGACCGGCTACAGCGGCAGCTACAGCACATGGCAGTGCAGCAACAGCGCCCGCATCTCCGGCATCCCGACGAACGTAGACCTGAATCTGCGCTACGGCACATCGCTCAATGCGGGGCACACGCACGATTACCGCGTCACAAAACACACAGAGCCGTCGTGTACAGACTTCGGCAGCCGCATCTACACCTGCGGCAGCTGCGGCGCATCCGTGACCCAGCCGCTGCGTCCGCTGCGCAGCTGCCCGAGCAAGAATCTGAGCGATGTCCCTGCGCCGGACAACTGGGCGCATGCCGGCATTGATTTCTGCGTGCGCACCGGCCTAATGTCCGGCGTTGGCAGCGGCCGCTTTGACCCGAAGGGCACGACCACACGCGCGCAGGCGGTACAGGTCCTCTACGAGCTCTCCGGCGCTCCAACGGTCAGCGGTAAGACCCCGTTTACGGATCTGACGCACGGCTGGTATCAGAGTGCCGTGCTCTGGGCGTACCAGACCGGCGTGACAGCCGGAACGAGCCGGACGACCTTCTCCCCCGACGATCCGGTGACACGCGAGCAGCTCGCCGTACTGCTCATGGAGTACGCAGACCGCATCCTGAAGCTCCAGCATACGTGGACGCCCGCAAACCTGAACGATTTCCCGGACGGCGGATATGTGGCCGGCTGGGCGCGCAGCGCAATGGCGGACGCCGTCGCGCTCGGCCTGATCTCCGGGTCGAACGACAACGGCGTCAACTACCTGCGTCCGCAGGGGCACGCCACGCGCGAGCAGACCGCCACGATTCTGTCGGCGTTTTGCCAGAATGTGAAAAAAGGATAACAGCAAAGCGGCGCTCCGGGAACGGAGTGCCGCTTTGCTTGTCAAAGAATCTCATAGAGTTTGCGCCCGCAGGCGCAAAGAAAGTCCAATCATTTTCTTCGGCGACATGTGCGGCGAAGAAAATACTTCTCGGCCTGCAAACGTGCGAGCTGGCCGCCTCTGGCGGCCGGTGAGTGCGCTGCAGTCAGGCCGCAAACCCCTTTGTCAAAAAAGCAGTACTCTTTGACAGTCTCAGCGGCGCCCCGGGAACGGAGCGCCGCTTTCGTATGGAATCCTTATCCGATGCCGCCGAGGATCGCCCCGGCGATCAGCGCCACGAGCACACTGACGCAGTAAACATATTTGCCGGCCGGATAATACCAGCCGCCGATGGGCTTGCGCGCACCGAGGTTGACGCTCTCGAGCACGAGCTTTTTACCGCCGATCCAGAAGAACATTACTGCCGCGAGCAGTGCGCCCAGCGGGCAGATATAGATGGATACAACATCCATCCACTGTGAGACGATGGCCTGAATGCACAGCGCGGCTGCAAGACCGATCACATGGATCACCGCCGTTGCCGGCACGCGCTTGAGGCCGAGCTTTTCCTGCAGGGATGCGACCGGTGCCTCATAGAGATTGATGATCGACGTGACGCCCGCAAACGACACACACAGGAAAAACACCATCGCCACGATGCGCCCGCCCGCCATGCCGTTCATGACGTGGACAAGATAGATGAACATCAGCCCCGGACCGCCGGCGTCGAGCTCAGCGCCGCCGGCCGCCATGGCGGGGATGATGACAAATGCCGCCAGCAGCGCCGCGATCGTGTCAAAGAGCGCGACGTTGCGCGCGGAGCTTGGAATGCACTCGTTTTTGCTGAGGTAAGAACCGTAGATCACGCTGCCGTTGCCCGCAACAGACAGGGAGAAAAACGCCTGACCAAAGGCATAGATCCAGACATACGGGTCGAGCAGGCCCTCGGGCTTGATGGTGAAGATATACCGATAGCCGCCCGACGCGCCGGTCAGCGTGAACACATAGATGCCGAGTGCGACAAAAAGGAAAAACAGGATCGGCATCATGACCTTGTTGGCCTTTTCAATGCCGCCGGCAATGCCGAAGGACATGATGAAAAAGCTCACCGCAACTGCGACCACGACCCAGACATTTGCGCCCCACGCGCCGGCAGTGGCATTGAAGCTGCCGACGATCGCATCCATGTCCTGACCCATGGCAGACAATCCGCCGTCAAACGCCAGAAATGTATACTTGAAGATCCAGCCCATGACGCATGTGTAGCCGATGGCCAGCGCCAGCGACCCGAGCACCGGGATGTAACCGACGAGCTCGCCCGGCTTGCGCTTTCCGAAGCGCGCCTCGGTGCACATACCGAACGAGCCGACCGGGCCTGCACCGCCCGCGCGGCCGAGTGCAAACTCCCCGATGACGCCGGTAGAGGCGATGAGGATGACAAAGAGGAAGTACGGGATGAGGAAGGTCATGCCGCCCCACTGGGACACCAGCGTCGGGAAGCGCCAGATGTTGCCCATGCCGACGGCCGAGCCGATGCAGGCGATGATGAAGCCGCCGCGGCTGCGAAAGCCGTCGCGGTTATTGACGTTTGTGTCATTACCCATGATGTTGTTTCCTTTCACGCACTAGGCACAAATTGGTTTGATTATACCGCAAAAGTGCGCGCACCGCAACTGTTGTTTGCGTCCGGAGCCTGACCGAAGCGCAAAAACCGCCCGCACCATGCAAAACGGCGCAAACGGTGCGGGCGGTGTGCTGATAGAATAGTCGGCCTGCAGTACACAGCGCGCCGCTCCGGCACACTCAGACCTTGGCGAGGAAGCACGTCTGGCTCCCGACCTCGGAATAGAGAATGGCCTGATCCTTGCCGAGGTCATAGACGCGGATGACATCCGCCATCACATCCTCAGCATCGGACGGCATGAGCTGCGCGTACACGTTCTCGCAGTCTGCAAAGAGCGTGTCCTGAAATACGCAACCATCCTCCCCCGGATAGAGCGCGACATAAAACGAACCGGCCTCCACGAGGTCCTGGAAGAAATGGCTGCCGTAGCTCAGCTCCGGACGCAGACCGTGCGAGCTGTAGGCGAGCTCCGCGATGCAGTCGAAGCGGTTGATCTCCATGAAATGCACCGGAACGCCGAGACTGGGCGTGGTCGTGCCCCAGCGGCCCGGGCCAAGCAGGATCGTCCCCTCACCGCGCAGGCGATTATTGAGTTCACCCAGCTTGCGCGCGACCTGATATTTACGCTGCTCCGGCAAGTCCAGATACGGTTCGACCTGAACCATGACGGCATAACGGATGGGCAGGCAGACGTTTCCGCCCATGAAGTTGCCGCTCGTGCGGAAATAAAACTCCTTCACATTCGGCATGACGCCGGCCGCACCGACGCCGCGCGTCTGCAGCGGTCTGCACTGGAGGAGATTGACGCGGTAATTGCCGTCCTGATCGAAGTTGCAGGCATACTCGATATCAACCGGGTAGCTGTACTTCTCCTCGAGCACACGCATCACCTCTGTCATGACATTGGTGAAGTCAGTATTGCGCAATAGCTTTCGGAAATTCAGAATATCCGGTGCGTCCGCCGTGCTCAGCCCCATCTCACGCAGGCGCGAAACGGTCGGATAGTCCCGCTCCATGAACAGGGAGGGATCCGCCTTGATGTCGCGCTTGTCAATGCTCTGCACGCGAACGGTCTCAAATGCATTATCCTTGAGCGCGATCACATCCATCTTATGCTGCGAGTACTTATACTCGTCGCCATAGGCGACCATCGGCGGCGCCGTCGGGTGATCCATATTGAGCAGCCGCGCATAGTCGTCGGCCTCGCGGTCGACCGCGCGCGTGCCCATGCCGAACACGAGCCGCAGCATCCCCTTATTCTCCTCCGAAGCGTTCTGCCGGTTGAGATACAGGTTCTTGGAGTGGCCGACGCCCGCGATGTGCGGGTAGTAATAATCCCCGTGCACATCGCCGCAGACGCGCATGACCAGAAGCGCCATCTGCTCGTCGCGGTCGAGAAGCTTGCGCTCGGCGCGGTAGCGGATGGCATCCGGGTTGACGGTGCTGGCATAAACCTGCTTGACCGCGCGCTCAAAGACGGCATAGCGCTGCTCCAGACTGCCCTGATTGGGGCAGAACACGCTCTCATACTTGCCCGCAAAGGCATTTCCGAAGCCGTCCTCGAGGATCGAGCTGGAGCGCACGATGATCGGCGACTGGCCGAAATATTCGAGCATGGACAAAAACTGCTCCTTGATGCTCGGCATGAACGTACCGTTGAGCAGCAGCTCACGGATGGGCTGTGCATATTCGAGGTAGTCCGCCTCCTCGACCATGCGGATACGGGACGACCACAGGCCGTTTTGCACACCGTAGGTGTAAAAGACGTCCGCCCCGATGTAGTAGGAATCATGCGGCTCGACACGTGTGCGGTAGAGCTCCGGCGCTTCGTCGCGCAGGATGTTGCGCGCCAGGAGCATGCCGGCCGCCTTGCCGCCGATGCAGCCCGTACCGATCTCGCGGTTTTTGATGTACAGCAGGTCGCGCATGGAGAAGTATTTCCGGCACAGGGCAAGGCGCGTCGGCTCGTTGCCGAGCAGACAGCGGAGCATATTCTCCTTAAGGCGCTTTCCGTCGGCATCCGTCGGCTCGTGCCCGTCGGAGACGGAGTCAAACATGCTGTCCCAGCAGTCGCGCCGCTCCCCCGTCTGGGTGAAGCGCTCAAAGACGGCATAGTTGTCCGCGCTGGAGGTCAGGGCGCGCCACTTCGCGCCGGTGATCTTCAGCGGAAAATACGTCGTCTGCGTGCTGCGCCCGCGCACCTTGACAGCATGGATATAGACACTGCCGTCGAGCGTGCGGATGTTGGCGAGCAGCGGCGTCTCGCGGCGGATGCGCGACATGGTCTCGTAGGTGTGCTTTTCATAATCGATCGGCTGATACGCGACCGCCTGACGCCGGATGAGAAACGGGTTGATAAGCAGGAAAAAGTTTGAGATCATCAGGTCGGAAAACCAATATTTCTGCAGATCCGACAGGCAGTCGAACACGAAAAACGTGCCGAGCGGCTCCTTGTCAATGATGCGGTGCACCTGCACGGCAAAGGTCTCAAAGCCCACGCGCGGATCAAGCTCGTATTTCTCGACATTTGCGCCGCGCTCGCGCAGCGCCGCCGTATCCATGATCTCTTCGTGATCAGCAAAGCGTATGTAGACGATGCGGTCGCCCTTACGGGCAACATTGGTCACGAATCTCGTTGCGACGTACATATAGTCGCTGATGTGTTCACACTGCCAGACGACCGTGTCGCCCGGACGAAGGTAATCGATCGCCTCATCGAGGCCGTCGATACCGGTGGAAATGCGGCGCTCAGTCTCCATAGTCTTCTCCTCGCTTTCACGATATTTTATAAGGGCATCCCCCGCTGCGCTGCGGTGCGCAGGAATTGGTAGTATAAAATAGTTTACCACAGATCATCGGCTTTTTCTACCATGTTAATATCCCGTCAGGCACCCCAGAAAACGGAACGGACAAGATTTCTATTCCCAAGACCATGTTGTTATGATATACTGCTCTTACCATATTGCCGCGCCGGTGCTGCGCTGCACAGGCAGTGCAGCCCGAGCGCGAAAATAGATGAGGAGAGAAAATCATGACAGACACCAAACACCGCCTTCTGGCCTGTGCGCTGCTTATGTGCATGATGGTCTGCGTCTTTGCGGGCCTTACCGCGACGCCGGCCGAGGCTGCCGACGTGCGCGCGGTCACCTGGATGGAGAATGTACCCGACGAGACAAAGCTCAGCAGCATGTCCATCCCCGGCACACACGACAGCTGCACGCAGAACGTCGACATGCGCTACATTTTCCAGTGTCAGGATGCGAGCATCGCCACGCAGCTCAAATATGGCTACCGCTATCTCGATATGCGTCTGGTGCTCGAAAAGCGCTCCGGTCAGGAGACGCTCGTGCTCAAGCACAACATCGCCAGATGCAAGGTCTCCGACTCCCCGTTTTCCAGAACGCTCACGCTGGCGGACGTACTCAAAGACGTCTACGCCTTTCTCGGCGAGCATCCGAGCGAAACGGTCATCATGTGCATGAAGGCCGAAAACAGCAAGGACGACGTTGCCGCCGTGCAGAAAGCGCTCTACGAGATGATCAATCAGGCATCCGAGCACTGGTATCTGAAAAACGAGATCCCGACCATGGGCGCGGTGCGCGGCAAGATCGTGCTCGCCACCCGCTTTGACGACAAGCTGCAGGTCGGCTCGGATCGCTGCGGGCTGTACTTCGGCTGGACGGATCAGGGCGACCGCACCGTTCTCACCGACCCCACCGCGGACTCCGTGATCAACGGCCGCGAGACGCTGTGCGTGCAGGATCGCTACAACTACGACGTTGATGACAAGATCACCGCCATCCGCACCTGCCTCGACAGCAGCCGTGCAGCGGATGACACCTTCTTCCTGAACTTCACCTCCACAAGCGGCAGCGGCGCGGTGGGGCACCCGAAGGAATACGCCAAGGACATCAATCTTGATCTCTACGCCTATGAATGGGAGGCCGGGAAAGCCTACGGCGTTGTCATCGTCGATTTCGGTCCGAAGAAGATCGCCGAGAAGATCTACGGAACGAATTTTCAGTGACCGGCTGCGCGCCGAAGCATAGCAAAAACACAAAAGCCTTTGAGAGCGGAATGTTCTCAAAGGCTTTTGCATCGGCCGGCGTTTGGCAGCACCCACCGCCTGCAGCAGGCCGTCCGGCGGCCGCGGAAAAGTCTTCATCCGACGGGCTGTTTGTTTCTTCGTTGACATTGTTCGCACTATATGTTACCATTTTCCGCGGATGTTTGTGCATGGATTGCCAAAAAAACAAAGGAGTATGATCGTCATGAATGAGAAACCGGCCCCGAAGGCCGTCGCTTTGCTGCCTGTCGCCGTCTTTTTGGTGCTGTACCTGGTGCTGGGCATCGTTTTGGAATATGTGCTGAAAATCGAGATGGGCTTCTATCAGATCCCCATCGTCGTTGCTTTTTTGGTGGCTCTGCTGGTGGCCTGCCTGCAAAATCGCAGTGTGAGTTTTGATGAAAAGCTGGTGCTGATGGGACAGGGCATCGGCGACAAGAACATCGTCACCATGATCCTGATCTTTCTGGTCGCCGGTATCTTTGTGGGCGTCACCGGACGCACGAGCGCTGAGGCCGTGGCCTACTTCCTGCTGTCCATCGCCCCGGTGAAGATGGCCGTCGCGGTGCTGTTCGTGGTGGCGTGCTTCGTATCCATGGCCATGGGTACCTCCGTTGGCACGATCACGCTCCTCGCCCCCATCGCCGTGGCCGTGTCCGCCAGCTCCGGCTTTGATCTGCCGTTGTGCATCGCCTCTGTCATGGGCGGCGCAATGTTCGGCGACAACCTCAGCTTCATCTCCGACACCACGATCGCCGCCTGCTCCACGCAGGGCACGGAAATGAAGGATAAGTTCCGCGCAAACTTCAAGATCGCCCTGCCCGCCGCACTGGCGGCGCTGGTGCTGATCATCGCCGTATCCTTGGGCACGGATGTGCAGAGCGCCGTCTCCGGTGATCATGATCTGGTGCTCATCATCCCCTATCTGCTGGTGCTCATCGGCGGCATCCTCGGCCTGAATGTGTTTGTGGTGCTGCTCATCGGCATTGCTGCCGGCGCTGCCATCACGCTCATCACCGGGCAGGTCACGGCGCTGGAGCTCATGGGCAACATGGGCGGCGGCGTGTCGGGCATGTTCGAGACCATTCTGGTGACGCTGCTGGTGGCCTCCCTGTGCGGCCTGATCCGCGCCTACGGCGGCTTCGAGAGCATTCTCGCCTTCATCCGCCGGGTGTTTCGCGGAAAGCGCGGCGGTCAGCTGGGCATCGGTCTGCTGGTGGGCCTCATGGACATTGCCACCGCCAACAACACCGTTGCCATCGTCATGGCAGGGCCAATCGCCAAGGAGGTTGCCGAGGAGTACGGCATCAGCTCCAAGCGTTCCGCTTCCCTGCTGGACACGTTCTCGTGCATCTTCCAGGGCATCCTCCCCTACGGTGCGCAAATGCTGGTGGCGCTGTCCACCTGCGCCACGCTGGGCTATGCCGTCAGTGCGTTTGACATCATCCCGCTGCTGTTCTACCCCTTCCTGCTGTGCCTGTCGAGCCTGCTGTTCATCCTCTTTGATCATCAGTGAGCCGCCGGCGCAGCGCACGGAGTGAACCCAAAACACAACCCCCTTTGAGAACTGCGTTCTCAAAGGGGGTTTTTGTTTCAGCCGGCACAATGCTCCAGCAGCGCCTCATCCTTGAGGCGGTAATACTTCCACCACTGCAGGCACCTGATCTGTGCCTCCTGCTCCGAGGTAAGCCGGGTGATCGCTTGCCCGGAAGCATCCAGATATACGTCGTGGTTGATGACCGGCAGACTCCGGCGCACTGCGTTGAGCATATCGAAATAGGGGTCCATCCCACACATACCGGTCAGCTCGTACACTGCCGCGCCCAAATAGCTTGAGCTGATGGTCTCCGGAAGCTCGAGCGCGTCAAAATCGCAGTCCGGTGCATAAGCCTCGTTCGCCCAAATGAGGTAAGGCGTCTCATAGGTTTCCAGCACGTGCGCAGAGGTATCGGTCATACCGATCGGGAGTCCCAGCTCTTGATACACACCGTAATCCTGCCCCAGGGCCGGCAGATGGTCGCCATAAAACACGAGCAGCACAGGCTCTGTGCATGTGTCCAGATAATTGCACAGCTTGGTCAGCATCGCCGTAGAGTCGCGGACGCCCTCCATATATACCGAGAGGGGCTCCATGGCCTCGTCCGAGATCGTCGTGTTCAGCGGCGGCTGCTCCGGCACAAAGCCATATTTCCCATAGGTGTAGGCCTGATGGTTCTGGATGCTCACGCCGTAGGCAAACAGGGGCGTATCCCCGCCCAAGCGTGCATCCAGCTCGGAGATCAGATGGTCGGCGAAGGCGTCGTCAGAGATCATCGTCCCCTTCTGATCCGCTTGCGTGTAGTTCTCGTTGAAGATGCGCTCCTCCATGCCGAGGAACTGATAAACACTGTCCCGGTTATAAAACCAGCTGTAGCCCGGATGCATGAACAGGGTCGAATAGGCCGCCTGCTGATAGTCCCACGGCAGTGCGTTGACCGCCTTATGCACCACGCGAAAGGCGGATACATTGGTCGTAGAGATCATGTTCGTCTGAATACCGGTCAAAACATCAAACTCCGTATTTGCCGTTCCCGCACCGAAATTGCTTACGGCAATATGACCGCTCCGGGCACGCGGTGAATCCGCCAGCTCGTGGAAACCGTGCATCGGATCATCCTTCTCGGTGTAGGCAAATACATCCGCATCAGACAGGTCACTGTAGGACTCGCACATCAGGAAGAGGATGTTTGGCTGTACCTTCGGCTGCACATAATGCTGCGAATCCTGATCGATCAGCGTCTCGACCTGCGTTTTTTGATATCCGTCCGGTTTTTCGACCGGATACAAGTTGTAATTGTGCAAAAAGCAGTATGGGAAGCCGCACAGCCGGAACACCTCCGGCACATTGCTCTTTGAGACTTTCACGGTACCCACGCCGCGCCGGTCGTAAATATCCCCGCTCGGATAGACCTTGACCATGCTCGCGCCAAACACAGCCAGCACCACCAGCGCCATGATGCTGCGCACATACCATCTCGGCTTACGTGCCCGTGACCAGTAGGCCAACGCAAAACATACTGCGCTCAGCAGCAGAATTGCAGCCAGAGTACCCCAGTGGAGATCCAGCTGATAATCCCCCACCGCATTCGCAGCCTCCCGGAGCAGTGCACAGTCCGCCGGGACGAAGGGGTCGTTGCGGCAATCTGTCTTGACCAGATTGATATAGGACAGCAGATTTACGACCAGGCCGCCGATCCCGGCCGCCGAAAATGCATTTCCGGTCAAGCAATAGCACACAATGAGGACAACACATACCGGAAAAATGTTCAGCGGAATCAGCAGCTTGTCCTCCCAAAATGCCGCGAGCGTATCTGGCAGCAGACCCGGCTGGATCGCCAGCACCGTCAGAGTAAACAGTACACAGGCAAACGCGAGCACCAGAACTGTTCCAACGGCTGACAGCGCGATCGGACGCCGCCGTTCTCTGCCCAGTACAGGATACTTCATCGGTCCCAACTCCTCTCATGGATCCGCTCAAACCCTGCGGATCACAGGCGCAGCCGCAGCGTTTCGGAAAAAGTGCAAGGATCTTGCACGGAGACGCGCAAAATCCTTGCACCTGATGGACGGCGTTTCACGAACGAATGTATCGCACTCGGTTTCCCGCCGCCAATGCTCAATAGAGCTTTGCGCCTGCCGGAATGTGCGGATCGACCATCAGCAAATGGAGCTTTTCCTCGCCGTTTTCGTGATGGACGGCGGAGATCAGCATACCGCAGGAGTCGATGCCCATCATCGGGCGCGGCGGGAGGTTCGTGATGGCGATGCAGGTCTTGCCCACCAGCTCCTCCGGCTCATAATACTGAT
>ERZ772819.2712-NODE-2712-length-13056-cov-7.995077_pt1 | contig 13056 bp, 11 predicted proteins | sample MGYA00580860_ERZ772819 | MGnify/ENA primary metagenome ERZ772819 (study PRJEB29015, sample SAMEA2737683) | human gut metagenome | biome: human gut; feature: human-associated habitat; material: faeces | place: China | collected 2012 ...
AACTATTAATATTAATTTTAATAATAAATGGGGGATTATTATATAAAATTAGTTCTATTTTAAATGCTACAAATTTTACATCTCAATTATTTGTTAACACGTGTTAACTTTTTATTTTTTAACATAAGTATAACATCAGATTTTTTAGCTAAATCCTTATTATGTGTAACAACTATTACACATTTGCCATGCTCATGTGCACTAGATTTTAATATTTCTACAATTTCATTTTCTGTATCACTATCTAAATTTCCTGTTGGTTCATCAGCTAATATTACAGGAGAATCTGCTACAAGAGTTCTTGCAATTGCCACACGCTGTTGCTGACCCCCAGATAATTGTAATACATTTCTATTAATTTCTTCATCACCTAAGCCTAAATTATTTAATATTGATTTATCAGCTTTTTGATTAATTATTCTTAAATTTTCTAAGGGAGTCATATAATCAATTAAATTATAATTTTGGAATATTAACGAAATATTGTTTTTTCTATGGTTTTCATATCCCTTTATTTTTATATCTTCATTGTTATATAAAACTTCTCCTTTTCTAGGTTCATCTAATCCAGCTAACAATGATAATAAAGTAGTTTTTCCAGAACCTGAAACACCTAAAATCGTATAAAATTTACCTTTTTCAAATTCAATACTTATATCATCTAAAATATTTTTGCCATTTTTATATGAATAGCTAATTTTATTTAAAGATAAAACTGACATATTAACTCCTCCTAACTCATTTTTGATAATATTTCTTTTGGTTTTAATCTAATTATTGATGCTGAAGATAACACTACTGAAATTATGATAATTCCTGTACCTATAATATATACATAAACAACTTCCTTAGCTTGTATTTTTACATCAATTTCATCAACTGTACGAGTTGCTAAAGAACTATTAACATCATTTCCTAATGAAAATCCTCCAAATCCACTCTTAACATCTTGAACAGCTTGTTTGCTTGCTTGTGAAACTATTGTATTTCCTATATTTTGTGAAATTACTTTACTTGAGAAATATGATCCTCCAAAAGCTAATACACTTATAAGTAATAATTCAATTATATATTGAGAAATAATATTAAACTTTGAAACTCCTATTGAAAGTAATATACCTGTTTCATGAATTCTTCCTTGAATCCAAAATGCTAAAACTAATGAAAGTATTATTGCACCAGCTATTATTGCACCAATTAAAATCATATTTATAATCTTATCTAAAGAGTCAAAAGACTTAGATAAAGCTAAGAATGTATCTTCACTCTTTACTATTGTATACTTATTCCATTCAGCAGAAATTTCTTTAAATTTTGCTGTTACCTTATCCACATCAGTGCTTGTATTAAACGTAGCATTAGTATATTTTACTTCTCCATCTGAATATCCATATAAAGTTTTAACAGTATCTACATCAGTTATTAAAAGATTTTCAGGCATTTCTAATTTGTGACCAACTCTTTCAGTGTTACTACTTTCAAAAATACCTACTATTTCAAGATCATAATCATTTTTAGATAAAGTTGATGCATTAAAATCACCTGCACTCTTTTTAGCTTTTATAGTATCTCCAACTTTTAAATTATTTGCTTCTGCTAAAGCCTTATGAATTAATACCTTACCTTTATCAGTAGGCACAATATGTCTACCATCAACAAGCTTTAATGATTTACTTATAAACTTAGTATCATACTCAGAGCTCTTATGTGCTTCTACAGAAAAAAGTTTTTCATATTTATAATCATCATTATATTGAACTGCATTTTTTTCTGGTTTTATATAATTTACATTTTCTAAATCTAAACCAGCACCTTGAATTGCAGCATCATAATTCTTAACACCATCTACCTTTGAAAGCTTATTAATTAAACTTTCTGGAATTGTTCCACTTAAATTACTTCCAAGATTAGTTTGTAATTCAAAAGTATTTGCCATATCCTTATTTGAATCTTGTCTTGCTATATTAGCTGCCTTTTTAATTGAAATTCCACTTAAAACAGCTGTTGCTATTCCAAATAATATAAATAACATAATAATACTTTTCATTTTTTTTCTTGTTATATATAATACCGATCTTTTAAATACATTCATATTTATTTCCTCCTTGTTTATTAACTTGAGTACATTTTATTAGTTCAATATGAAATATTTATGAAATAAAAGAGTTAAGTTTATAAAATAAAAAAATAATTAATTAAAATCAATTTCAAACCTCATACCAGTTGAAATTGATTTAAAAGAAAAACTTAAATTATACATCCTTAAAATTTGTTCAACTATGTATAACCCTAATCCATTTCCTCCACTAGACTTATTTCTATCAAAATCAACCCTATAAAAAGCTTCAAAAATATGTGCTAAATGCTCATCTGAAATTGGTTTACAATCATTTTCTATAATAAGCTTTTTATCTTTTATATAAACTCTTATTTCCTTCCCCTCATCAGTATAATTAACTGCATTAGAAATAATATTAGAAATTGCCTTAGTAAACACCTTTTCATCTACCTTAATATTAAAAGAATCATTTAAATTAACTTTAATATTAATATTTTTTGATTTAGCTATTATATTATAATGGTCCAATGCATTTTCAACTATATATGATAAATCCAATAACTTTTCATTTTTATTTTCTATAGAATTAAGCCTTGAAGTATCTAAAATTTCCTGAACCATTTTACTTAATTCATTAACTATATCCTTGCACTTTTCCAAATATACATAATGATTTTTATATTTTCCTATATCATATAACATATTTTCAATCATTATATGCATACTCATCAATGGAGTTTTAAGCTCATGTGATGCACTTCTTAAAAAATCCACCTTAACCTTTTCAGATTCACTTACATTTTTTATTTCTTCTTCTAATGATATAATTGTATTTAACAAATTTTCATACAAACTATTTATATTATATGCTAATATTCCAATTTCATCTTCAGATTCAACATTACAAAAAGCCCTTTTATTTAACTTTTCCATTTCCTTTGTAACATTACAAATTTCCTTTATTGGAGTTGTAATTTTTTTTGCATATATATATGATGCAATTAAAGCTACAATTAAACTTACAATCATAGAATATGGCAATATTTTTAATATAATATCCCTAGTTTCTGTAAAAGATTCTAAATTAGTTACTATTTGAATATTTCCTTTTACATCATTTATAGTCTTAAAATCTCTACTTTTTATTATTGATGAATTATTTACATTAATATATTGACTAAATATACCCTCATTTATTGAATCAACTTCTTCTTCTTCAGAACTTTTTATAATACCTTCACCAGTTAAATCTGGAAGTATTAATGATTTATCCTTAATAACATCCTTATCTATGTATATATCTACATTTTCAACCCCTTGAAAACTTCTTTGCTCTTCTCCTAAAGTAATAAAAACTTGAATATTATACTTTTGAGCAAAACCTTTTGCTAATTCAAAAGACTTTTCACTATTTTCTTCATTTATTTTTTGAGTTAATTCTGAAATAATTATATCAGCTTCTTTTTCCTTATTACTTAAATATACCCTTGGTACTGCTAAATATATTAAAATATTTGAAGTAAAAATTATTAAACTTATTAATCCAACTGTAAATATATATGTTTTTGAAAATAACTTTAATTTTTTCATTACTGCTCCTCAAACTTATAGCCAATTCCCTTAACTGTTACTATACAGTCTAATGATAGCTTCTTTCTTATATTTTTAATATAAACATCAATAACTCTGTCATTTGGACATTCTTCTATACTCCATAAATTATCTAAAATTTGTGCTCTACTTAAAACCTTACCCTTATATTTTAATAATAATTCTATTAATTTTATTTCCTTAGGCTTTAAATCTATAATTTCATCACCTTTCTTTGCAGAATACCCTTCAAAATCAATTTCTATATCTTTATAATTCCACTTCCTATTTTCTTCCAACTTTACTCCTCTTCTAAGAAGTGCTTCTATTCTTTTATGTAAAAGTATTATTGAAAATGGCTTTGTAATATAATCATCTGCTTTTTCATCAAAGCTCATAATTTGAGTATAATCATCACTCATTGCTGTTAACATAATTACTGGAATATTACTTTCTTTTCTAATATTATTTAAAACAACAAAACCATTAGCCTTTGGAAGCATTATATCTAAAATAACCAAATCTATTTTATTTTTATTAAATAACTCTATTGCTTGAAGTCCATCTTCAGCAGTTATAACATTATATCCAACTTCTGATAAATATTCACTTACACCTTCCCTTATTTCTATTTCATCTTCAACAATTAATATATTTAACTTCATGATTTTTTCTCCTTTTAATTTATTTTTAAATATATAATATCATAAAATTTTATTCTTTAACCAAAAATACACTTAATATATAGATTAAACTATATTATTAAGTGTATTTTTAATATATAAGATTTTAGCTAACTATATTATGACCAATTGTATTGATTTAATTCTGAATCATATTCCATATATGTTCCATTTGCTGTAGATATTTTATATTTTAATATTTGCACATCATCAATATTACCACTTGCTGGCCCTTTTCCAGTAAACTTCACTGATTCATTTCCAGCTTCTACAACCTCATTGCAAGATAAAGTTACTATTTCTTCAGTACCTTTAAACTTAACTTGTATTGTTAATCTAGATATATCTTCATTTGAATTATTTTTATAAGTACATTCTAATATATTTCCTTCTGCAGTATTTACTATATTAAAACTTATAGGAATTGCCTCTACTTTTAAAGGTAAGTCTTTCATAGTAATATTTGATTCTTGTTTTACTTCTTCCTTTTTACTATTCATAATAACTATTCCAAATATAATTAAAACTGCACATACTAACGCTATTATTAATAATTTATATGTTTTATCTTGTTTCATATATTTGCACCTTTCTATATAATTAATTATTTTTTATTTTATCCAATAAAATTAATAAAAATTCTTATTATAAAAAAGTTGGTTATGAATAAAAATTTCTCATAACCAACTTAAAAAAATTTCAAATTAACTTTTTATATTCTCTACTTCATTTAATTAGGCTAAGGGAATTTGCCTCATTTTAAATAATATTTTTAATATTTAATTTCTTTGTCCTTGTTGCTCATTTCCTGTTGGATTTTGTGCATCACTTGATGTATCTCCATTTGGTTGTTGACCTTGTGTGCTACTACCTGGTGATGATTGAGATGTATCACCTGGTGTAGTGCCATTTGACGGTTGGCTCGGTGTAGGAGCACTTGGCTGTTGGCTTGGTGAACTCTCTGTTGTGGTATCACCTGGTGATCCTGAAGGTGAATTAGTTCCAGTAGTTTTACCATCTATTGAAAATGCTAACTTTAAATTAAAATTAGCTTCAACACCTTTAGTAACATTTTCTGATTTTGGTGATTCCCACAAATCACTTCCATAATATAATCTAGCTTGTTCATTTGGGTCTAATTCACCTAATTCTTGTGCAACTGAATTACTTGATTTTAATAATCTTGAAGTTATAGTTGGTGAATTAGTAGGTATTAAATCAATTCTTTTTAAATATGAATTAGAAGGTCTATCATATGTTAAATTTAACCTCATTTCAACTTGTTTATTGCCTCTTGTTGGATTATCAACAACATATAATTTTTCTAATTCTTCCTTTACTAAATCACTAGTTTTAGTAGTTTTTGAATTTGCATATTCAAACGATTCAAAATGAACTTTTAATTTATGAGAACCATTATTTGTAACTTTATAATAAGGTGTAATAAATTTACCATTAGGTGAACTTCCATTTTCATTTTCATTTTTTATTAAAAACTCCATATTTAATGGAACAGTTGCTGATATAGTAAAATATTGACCTTTTTGTGGTTCATTATCAACATCTGGTTTTTCACTACCTTCAGTTCCATTAAAGTTAGGTAAATTCTTATCCTTATCAGGACCCCATTCACCTATTCCACCATCTAATTCTACACTATTACTTCCACCTTTATTAGGCAGAGGAGTGTTTGGAGCTGTTGTTGAACTCCCAGCTCCTCCAGTACCTGTACTGCTTCCGCTACTACTTGGAGGCTGAGTTGAACTTCCACCATTACCACTATCATTTGGTGGTGCACTTGGAGGTTGCTCTGCTTCTCCGCCTCCTGATGATGGTCCTCCACCTTCTGATGGAGTACTAGTTGAATCTGAATTAGTAGCTAATTGAATATTATTTAGTGAATATGCATAACTTTCTACAGAAAAATTTAGCATAATAGCTACCATGCATAAGCTTAAAATTTTCTTTTTCATCATATAAAAATCCCCCCATCACTAATTAATTTTCAATATTTATAATAAGTTTCGCTGCAGATACACCTATTAATGTTTCACCATCAGAATCATAAGCATTTATAGTTGCTGTTGCTTCATATTCACCCTTTTTAAGGTTTTTACTTAACTTAGCATTTTCTATATGTTGATTTGGTTTAATTTTACCACTTTTAAATACTGTTTTATCATTAGAATCTAGCTTTATTTCTACATCTATTACATATTTATTATATGGTGGATTATAAATTCTTAAATTACCTTCAGATTTTCCATCCTTAAATGTAGGTCTTGCATTTACTTCAAAAGAAAATGTAGATTCATCTGCTTTTCTTTGCATAATTTCTGCAATTTGTTCTGCTGTATATCCTGCTATAACACCATCTTCTATTATAGCTCCACTAGATTGACCAAAATTATCATTAGCAAAATTTAAACTTAACCCAAACCCAACACCTATTCCTATTAAAATAACTATAGCTAAAAAAATCTTAATATTTTTTTTCATTGAAGAATTGTTTTTAGTTGAATTATCTTCCATACTTATTATCCTTTCTATTATATTTTTCAATATAATAAGGTTTTAATTATTTTGAAGTATTACTTTCAGTGTTTTTCTTAATTTTTAAAATTAATGTAAATCTATTTTGAATTGGATCTTCTATTCCTTCAGCAGATGTTCCTGCTTTTCCAGATATATTTATTGTAGAAGTACTTCCAGCTAAAACTTTAGCAATTTTCTTCTTTTCCTCCTGAGTAATTGCTTCTGTACCTAACTCTGAATATAATTTTTTATTACCTAAATATATCTTCTTATTTTCAGCAGTATTTTCAAGGAATAAATTAACTTCATTTCTTTTTTTAGTAGCATCAATTTCTGTATCAGTTATTAGCTTTATTCCATAATCTCCATCAACATCTATAAAGTTAGCAACACTTACATCTACAGGCTTTTCTCCGTTATTAGTAATTTTTATTGATGTTCCAATAAATTCAGAATTATTTTTCACAGTGAAACTTGCAGTTGTTGGAACTGTTACATTAAATCTACCATGTGGTGTTTCTCCTGCATCTTCCTTCATTTTACCTTTAGTTGGTATTACTACATGTAATTTATCTTTAGTTGTATACCCTCTAGTATATTTAGGATCACTTGATCCTTCTCCAGGATTATTTTTATCTGGAATAAAAACATCAGCTTTTTCTGTAGCTCCACTTCCAACATTTCCACCATCTGGATTACTCGAATCAGAACCAGCTCCATTTGATCCCGAATCTTGATCTGGATTCGGATTTGGTGTTACATCACTAGAATCCTCTTCACTTCCATCTGGCTGCTCTGAACTAATTGGCGGTTCTTGAGAACCTTCTTCATCTCCACTTTGCAATTCATATTTACTTATTGATTTTCTTAAAAATAATCCATTTATAAAATCATTTTCATCATTATAAACTATATAACTTGCTATATCTACATTCGCTTCCTTTATACTATCATCTGAAAATCTAGCATTCTTAACTTCTATTGAAGTTGAATATAACTCTTTTCTTTTTGAGTCCTTAGTATTTTGAGCAACAAATTCAACATTTTCATCTGCAACTATTTTTATTTTATAAACTCCATTTTTATTTACATTTAATATTGAGTTTATAGTTTTATTCTTCTCAACTTCTTTTTCAACTATTACATTTTCTTCTTCATCATAAACATAAAGTTTAGCTTTACTAATAGTATCATCAATATCCTTTATAAAAAATGATATTGCAACCTCTCCATCATCACTTATATTGTCTATAACCATATCTTTTATAGAAGCTTCATCTTTTAAAACTTCCACAGTTTTTAATTGATTAATATCAACAACCGTTCCATCAGTCATAGTTATAGTATTAAAATTAATATCTTCAACTCCAGCTTTATCATTTGCCACTAATTGAATTGTATAAACATCATCTTTACTAAAGAATCTTCTTTTAGTAGTTTTATTTGGATAATACATCTTTCCATTAATATTAACAGTTGCTACATCTATATAATCTTTAGAAGAATCTACTTTAAAGCTCATAGTATAACTTTCTCTCTTTTTCAAAATATCCTTTGAAACTTGAATGTCATTTACTGCTAACTGTAACTTTACAGGTTCTACTCTTACTAAAAATTCCTTATAAATAATATTTCCATTGCTAAGCTGAACATTAGCCTTTACAGTATATAAACCTGGTTTATATATGTCTACATTATTTTCTGTTATAACAATTTTTTTAGTTATATTTTTTCCATCAACATCTTTTGCAGATAATTGTAATGTTTCAAAAGGCTCAAAATTATCGCCTTCTGAAATTATCATATCTTTTCCTACAAATGCTGATTTATCAACAGCAACTTCATCTTTTTTATCATTATTAGGTTTAGTTTCTGTTTTATCTTCTGTTTGGTTATTTTTATTTGAATCATTACTTAAATTACTACTATTATTTATATTGTTACTAGAATTACTATTTGTGTTATTGTAATTAAAATTATTACTGCTATCTTCTAAATCAGCAGTTACAATTTGACTTGGAGTATATGAATCAAATCCACCTTTAACACTAGCTGCTGTTATAGGTCCTTTTGGTTTATCTTCACCAGCTATCGTTGCACTTTCTTCAATTTCTTTTAAACTAATAGTTTTTCTATAAGCAAATAATGCCGTTTTTTCTTTTAACTTTACATAACCAGGATCTCCATCAATAACTGATTTTATATAAGAACCTTTAACTATTAAAACTACTGATACAACTCCAGCAATAGCTATAATTGATATTAATTTTAACTTTTTCTTATTATAAAATAATTCTTTTATTTTATTTATAATCATTTCCTTTTTCATATCTCACATCCCCACAAATCTTTTTCTATTTTATTTATCTTTTGTTAATTTTTTCTTCTAACAAAAAAAATCAACTTAAAAATATATACAGCTATACATTTATTAAGTTGATTTTAAAATTATTAATTTGTGGATTTTTTAATTTTTAATATTAAAGTAAATCTATTACTTATAGCTGTATCAATTTTTAATTTCTTACCTGTTTCACCTTGTAAAGTTAATGTACCACTAGAGCTTGCTGAAATTGTTGATATTTTTATTCCTTCATTACTAGCTGGTTTTGTTAACTCCTCATCTTCATAAACACCTGAATTAGTTGAACCACTATCTTCTGTTTTAAAATATGCAACTCTCTGACTACCTAAAATATTTAATGATATATCACTTCTAGGTATTTCATTAGGATTAGTAGCAATTTTTGATTTAGACTTAACATTTATACCTTGGGTTTTATCTACATCTATAAATCTATATGCATAAATATCTATATTTTGATATCCCTCATTTTTAATTGTAATAGGTAATGATATAAATTTACCATTGTTGTCAACTGTAAATGAAGCATTTGTTGGAACTACAACCTGTAATGTTCCTGAAGGCATCTCTCCCGTATCACTAACAATATTTCCAGTTATTGAAATTTTATGCTCATGTTCAATAGCATCACTTCCAGTTATATTACCACTTGAAGCTCTTAAAATATTTCTAAAATTAACTGTATCATCTTCTGAATATTCCTCAATATCTTCATCATTTGATACTGAATTTAAATTTGCCTCTGAATATGCTTCAATACCTTCATCATCATAATTTTCATTCATAGGTAATAAATTCATATCTTCATCACCAGATACTGCTTTCATATTTACAGCAATTTCTTTAGAAAATAATTCAATACTTTTTTCTTCATTAGTTTGTTCTTTAGCTTCATCATTTTTATTAGCTAAAACTTTAACAGTATAAATCCCTGCTTTATCTAAATTTATTTTAGTAGAAACCTTTGTATATGATGAATATTTATTTTTTAAAAATGACTTTTCTAAAACTAAATTTCCATCTTTATCATATATACAAATTTTAGGTTCACTTATTGTATTATCAACATCTTTTAAATTAAATGATACTTTAAGTGCATTATTTTCATTACTTTCATCTTCTACAATAACATTATTTAAAGTAGCATCTTCTTTTAAAACATTAATATTAACAGTTTTATCAATATCAACTACAGTTTTATCAGACATTATTACTTTTTGTAATTTTAAAGATTCATATCCAGCTTTATTTGGTGCCATTAAATTAACACTATATCTTTCAATTTCATCTTCAAGTATCTTTGATACTTCATATTCTTTTTTGTTTATAACAACTTTTTCTACATCTATATAACTTTTAGAAGAGTTAACTGCAAAATTCATAGTATAATTTTCTTCTTTTTTAAGCTCTGTTTTAGATGCTTTAACATCATTAACTGCTAAATCTAACACAGTTGGTTCAACTCTTACTGCAAATTTCTTGTCTAAAGTTTTACCATTTTTTAATGCTATGGATGCTTTTACGTTATAAACTCCAGGTTTGTATATATCAACATTATTTTCTGTAATAACTATTGAATTTGTTATATTTTCCCCAGTTATATCACAAGCATAAAGTTGTAATGCATTCATTGGATTAAAGGGTTGTCCTTCTGAAATAATTGCATCTTTACCATTAAAAGCTGATTTATCAACAGTTTCTTCTTGTTTATCATTATTATTGTTATTTGAAGAATTATTGTTAGAAGAACTACTACTTGAAGTATTACTAGAAGAAGTATTATTTGAAGTATTGCTACTATTTGAAGAAGAACTACTTGGAGTATAACTGTCATACCCAGTTTTAGTGTCATTAGAAACTAAACTTTTACTTTCTTCTTTTATTTCATCTTCTACAATTTCTGTTTCAATATCAATTTTTCCTCTAATCATATTATCACTTACTAAATCTTGTAAGTTTTTATAATTTGGATCTCTATCTAAAACTGATTGAACATAAAGTTTAATATCTTCAATATCTGATCTTAATGTTAATCCAATTCCACCAAGCATAATTCCTGTAAGCAAAAGTGATAATACATGATGTGCTGTTCTACTAGCAAATGCTGTTCTTAATATAATTAAAATTTTCTTTTTATTCATTTGCCCCCCCCTTTACCTTTATATTTTTAATATAAAATTAAATTATTGAGCTGTTATAGTAATTTCAACTATAGTTTTACCTACCTCTTCTCCTGTTTCTCTATTATAACCAGTTACAAGAGCTTGTCCTGAATAAATCCCCTTAGGTAAAGCCTCTTTTAATTCAACTTCTTCAATATATTGATTAGGTGCTATTTTAGCTGTTCTTATTATTTCTTTTCCATCTACAGTTACAACATAATCTATATCATAAGCATTATATCTTGGATTTGCCATAACAATAAATGCTTTTTTACCTTTAAATACAGGATCTGAAGAAATACTAAAAGAAATAGTAGAATCATCAACTTGCTTTTGTAATAAAGCTTTTATTTCTTCTTCAGATAAACCTGGTTCTGCACCATCTGCAAGAACATATCCTGAAATTGCTGAACCATTTTCAGAGTCTGTACTTTTACTTTTATTATACACAAAATAAATTCCTACCGCTAAAATAGATATAACTAATAATATAATTATTATAATTTTAACCTTATTTTTCTTTTCAACTTTTTTATCCATGATAATATCCCCTTTCTTTTAGTATTTATAAATCCTTATCACTTAAAAATCCATAATAATATAATTATTATGGATTTTTAATTTAACTTTATTGCTTACTAGCTTTTTTAACCTTTAATACTAATGTAAAGTTATCTCTTACTGCTTCATTTACTTCACCACCATTTGAACCAGCATTCCCTTCTAAGCTTAAACCTTCAGTTGCACTTTGCCCTACAGTAGCTATTTTCAATTCTTCAACTTCTTTTGAAGCATCAAGTGTATTATCTGAATATACTCCTGTGTGCTTTTCCCCGGCAGTAGAGCTTAAATGTGCAGTTCCAGCATTTCCATGAATTCTTAAACTAACATGTCTTCTATCCTTACCACTAAGCTCAGCTTCTTTTCCAACAGTTATTCCACTATCAGGATTAGTATCTGTAAATCCATATGCATATATATCTACATCTTGTGTTCCTGTATTAGCTACATTTATAGTAGGTCCTAAAAATCCGCCTTTCTTATCAACAGTAAATTTAGCAGCTGTTGATACTGATACACTTATAGTACCTGGCTTTATACCTCCCTCTTGATTTTGAACATCTCCTGTTATATTAACATTTGTAGTATACTCTTGATTATCTGCTCCATTTATTTGTCCATTCGGTGCAGATATAGGTGCTGCAAATGCACTTACTGAAGTTGTTGCAACCATTGCTCCTGCTAAAACTAATGATAATAATTTCTTTTTCATAATAAAAATTCCCTCCATTATTGTATATGTATAATTATTTTTTCTCTTACAAGACTTGTTTACTGACAAGCTTGTCTCTGTTATTTATAATAATGTGTTTTTAATATTTTTTTATTATTTTGTCGTAAATTGTAGAATTTTATATTTAAATTTCATAACCTTACTTTTTTATATCAATTTATTACTAATTTAATTATTTATATTAATGCATCAACATAATTTAATTTTTATAAATACGGGCGTAAAACCGCTATCCTTTTAAGGTATCGGATGTAAGCCCTAACCTTGATTTTATATATATTTTTCAATTGTTTCCTTAGAAACATTTCCAATGCTGCATGAGAAATATCCATCTGACCAGAAAGTTTTTTCTTTTCAAAAGAACTTAG
>ERZ772819.2718-NODE-2718-length-13039-cov-5.665665_pt1 | contig 13039 bp, 9 predicted proteins | sample MGYA00580860_ERZ772819 | MGnify/ENA primary metagenome ERZ772819 (study PRJEB29015, sample SAMEA2737683) | human gut metagenome | biome: human gut; feature: human-associated habitat; material: faeces | place: China | collected 2012 ...
ACTTATAATACATTTATAAAAACTATATTAAATTTTTGCTACGGATATAGGTACCTTAATACTTATATATCTTTTTCTTTAAATTTTAATTACAATTTCTTTTAATATTCACGTTTTTTGTACGGAAGCACTATTTTTACATTAATATCTGAATTTACTAGAATAAAAAAAACAACCAAAGGTTGCCTTTACATTTTTATTCTATATTAGCACTATTTATACGTATTATTTTTCCAGTTTTTTGGCTTATCTCTACTGTATTATCTAAAGAACATACATAATAGTATAATTCACTATCTCTTTGAATTAAAGTTACTTTCAAAGAATCTTTATTTACCTTTTTCTCTCCTAGTTCCTTAAACTTTTTTTGTGCAATTTTTCTTGCTTTATCTTCACTTATTTCTTTTTTCCCTTCATCTTCTTGTACATTAGTCTGCTCTTTACTAATTGAACTAAAGTTAATATGTGGTTTTATTATAATATACAAAGAAAATAAAATAACTATAATACACAATATCATAGCCAAATTATACAAATTAAAAATCTTTTTTAATATTTTTGCAGCTTTTCTATTTACTTTCATTTAATCCATCCTTTTCTTTTGTTAATTACAAATTAATTTTAGCATTCTAATGATTATTTGTAAAGATTCTTAGTATTATAATTTTAACACGACAAATAAACCCAAAAATTAGGGTTTTTTTTAATTTTTAAACATAGTTAATAAAACCTGTGAATTAGGATTTTTTTTATAATTTTTTAACATAGTTAATAAAATCTGTGAATTAGAATTTTTTTCTTTTAATAATATTTATATGTTACCTACAAAACCTCTTTGTTCTAATTTTGTGTGCCTAAAATCAGATTTAAGAGGCTTTGCATGCACACTGGTAACTTTATTTTTATAAAAATGCTTTATAATTAATTCTCATCTGTACTTTATATTATCCCTTAAGGATTATTTCTTCTTTTTTATCTTTTGCTTTTATTATGTATTTAATAGTATTTTTATTGTATGTAATTTCTAATTCTTTGTCTTTTAATCTCTTAGTAATTGATTTGCTCAATGCTATCTTTATATTATTATTTTTTGTTTCATTATCAAGGTATTTATCTATATTAAGTTTTAGATTTTTCTTACTTATTATATCTAAACCACATAATAGAAACTCGCCATCTTCTTCCTCATATACTTTTACATTATGTTTAAATGCTAGAGCTAGTAATATTAGTAATAGTCCTAATACTCCAATAAGTATTCCTACTATATTATCTGGTTTTGTTTCATCTTGTTTTTCATCTTTAACTCCCAAGGTTACTGTAGGTCTTTCTTCTGGTTCTTCATTTTTTGGTTGTTCTGGCATTTGTTCTGGTTCTGTTTGTGGTGTACTCTCTTGTTCTATTACTGGTTCATTTTCAGCTTTTGTATTTCCAATACTTGTTTTTGTTGATTTTTGTGGAATTGTATCCTTTATATATTTTGATATAACTTTTTCTTCAACATACACAATAAAGTTTGTTTTTAAGCCTGCATATGTAACTGTTATAGATTGATTTCCAGGTGTGTTTGGGGAATATCCTGAAATCATATCTTTTGTTACATTTATTGTGTAAACTCCACTTGTTTTTACTACATTTATTGTAGTTCCAGTTATATCTATGTCTTCGCCATATTTATAACTTGTTTTATTTGGCATACTTGCCATAGAAATTGCTTTTATAGTATCTTTTATATTTACATTAAAGCTTGATTCAAGTCCTTTATATGATACTTTTATCGTTTGTGTTCCTTCTTTTTTGCTTTCAAATCCTGATATCATAGATGCTGTTAAATCAACTGTTTCTTCTATCTTTCCACTTGCTGTAACTAATGATACCTTTCCTTCTGTTAAGTCTATATCTTCACCATATTTATATTTTGTTTTTGTTGGTGGTATAACTTTTATTTTACTAATATAGTCTTTTACATTAACACTAAATTGTTGAGTAATTCCTTCGTATGTTACTGTTAATGTTTGATTTCCGATTTTTTTTGAATTATAACCTGAAACCATACTTGGAGTCATATTTATTATTTCTTTTACTCCACTTTCTTTAGTAATTTCTATTGTTCCACCAGTTAAATCTAAACTTTCTCCATATTTGTAATCTAATTTTGTTGGTAAGGTTTTTATAATCATTCCGCTTAAGTTATCTTCAACAGTTATTCCAAATTTTTTTGTAAATCCTTTATATTGTACTGTTATAGTTTTAACTCCTACACTTGTTGTATCATATCCTGTAATAACTACTTGACTATCGGTCATTGCTACTGGGGATGTAGCTGTACCACTTGCCATTATAGTCTGTACCTGACCTCCTGTTAAGTCTTTTGTTTCATTTAGCTTATAAATTAATTTATTTGGTTTTACCATAACTATATCTTTAATAAAATCTTGAACATCAACTGTATATTTTGCTTGTTTTCCCTCGTATGTTACTGTTAATTCTTGATTTCCTAAAGTTTCTGGATTGTATCCACTTACCATACTTTTTGTAATTGCTACTGTGGTTACACCACTTGAGCGAATTACGTTTATTTCTCCACCTGTTACATCTAATTCTTCACCATATTTATAGCTTACTTTTGGTTTAGTTTTTATTTCAATAGATTGAATACTATCTTCAACTATAACTCCAAAGTTCTTTGTAAATCCTTCATATGTAACATTTATTACTTGTGTACCTGTTTGATTAGGATTAAATGCACTTACATTTACACTACTATCTGTTAATGCTACAGCTGTAGTTACGGCATTACTTGCCATTATTTTTTGTACAGTTCCTCCTGTTAAATTTAAACTTTCTCCATATTGATATTTTGTTTTTGTTGGTGGTGTTAGTGTTATTCCCACAACATAGTCTGAAACTGTAACTTCATATGTTTTAGTTATTCCTCCATAAGTTACATTTAGATTTCTTGTTCCTAATTTTGTACTATCAAATTCAGAACCATCTAATTCTTTTACCATACTTTCTGTAATTGGTATAGTTTTAGTTCCACTACTTTTTACAATTTCTATTGTGCCACCTGTTATATCTAATGGTTCTCCATATTTATAATTTTGTTTTGGTGTAGATGATATTTCCATTGATTCAATATCATCACTTAGTGTTATTTTTAATGTTGCTGTGAAAGCTTTTCCATTTGTTGCACTGTCTGAATCATTATCTGTATATGTTACTGTTAAGTTTTGTTCTGCTATATTTGTTTTATTGTATCCTGATACCATGCTTTCTGCTAGAACAACTGGGGTTTTTGCTCCTGCTTTTGCATATGTTACAGCATATGTAATATTATTATCATTTATCAATTTTGATAATTCATCATTATATTTTCCTGTTACACTTGTTGGACTTGCACTTATGTCTGTTACATAGTCTTTAACAGTTACTTTATATGTTACTGTTTGTCCTCCATATGATATTGTAATCTCTTGTTCTCCTAGTTGTGTTTTATCATATCCTGTTATCATGCTTTCTGTAACTTGTATATCTTTTGTTCCACTTCCACTTTCTACTGTTATTACTCCTGTGCTTATATCTATTTCATCATTATATTTGTAGTCTGTTTTGGGTGTTGTTTTTAATGTTATTTTCTTTACACTATCTTTTACAGTTACTGTATAATCTGCTGTTTTTGTTACTCCATTTTCAGTGTATTCTACATTTAATTTTAATGCAGTATTTTCTTTTGTGCTATCAAAGTTTGTTACCATTGAGCTTGTCATTGGTATTATTTCTGGTGTTCCTGTTGCTCTTGTTACTTTTATCTCTCCAGCTGTAACATCTAATGTTTCATTTACATTATATGATACTTTTGTTGGTATTGTATGTATAGTAATTGATTTTACATCATTTACTATTGTTATTGGATAATTAACTGTTCCTGTTACACCATCTTTTGTATATTCTATTTTTAAGGTTTTACTTAATGTATAGTCTGCTCCATATTCTGATGCATTTGGACTCATATTCAATGTGCTTCCATCTGCTTCTGTTATTGTAGCTGAGGTTATTGGTTCTGTTCCTGTTGTTCCATCTGCATATGTTAATTCAATTTTTCCACCTGCTAAATTTAAGCTATTTCCATGATTGTATTTATTTGTTGTTGGAGCTGTTATTGTTATTCCTGTTATTTCATTTGATAATGTTACATCTAGTGTTGCTGTAAAGCTTTGTCCATTTGTTGCACTATCTATATCATTATCTGTATATGTTATTGTTAAGTTTTGTTCTGCTATATTTGTTTTATTGTATCCTGTTACCATGCTTTCTGCTAGAACAACTGGGGTTTTTGCTCCTGCTTTTGCATATGTTACAGCATATGTAATATTATTATCATTTATCAATTTTGATAATTCATCATTATATTTTCCTGTTACACTTGTTGGACTTGCACTTATGTCTGTTACATAGTCTTTAACAGTTACTTTATATGTTACTGTTTGTCCTCCATATGTTATTGTTAGTGTTTGTTCTCCTAAGGTTGTTTTATCATATCCACTTACCATTGAAGATTCTAAATTTATTGTGGTTGTTCCACTTCCTTTTGTTATTTCTATTTTTCCTCCTGTTACATCTAGTTCTTCATTATATTTATAGTCTGTTTTATTTGGTATTACTTTTAATCTAACTGCTGTTACAGTATCTTTTACATTTACATTATATGTTGCTTTTTGATTTACTCCATTTTCTGTAAATGTTACTGTTAATGGTAAGTTTGTATGTTCTACACTAGAATCAAATCCTGTTACATTTACTCTTGAGTCTGTTAATTTTACAACTTCTGCTACACCTGTTTGTCTTGTTACTAATATTTCTCCTGGTGTTGTTCCATCTGTTGTTAAGTCTAATACATCTTTTACATTATAATTTGTTTTTGGTGTTGTATGCATATTTATTTTTGTAACTTTATTTATTACCTTTATTGTAAAGATGGTATCTTTTCCATCATAAATTACTTTTATGTCTTTTGTTGCTGTATTGTCATCTCCAAATGTTACTTTACTTAAGTCTATCGCACTTCCATCTGTTTCTGTTATTGTTACTCCGCTATCTGTTAGTGCTTTTTCTTCTATATCTCCGTTTTCTTTTGTTACTGTTATTTTTCCTCCACTTAAGTCTATTGTATCTCCATATCCATATTCTGTTTTACTTGGTTGTTGCTTCATACTTATTGATATTGTTGCATTATTTAATGTTATTTTTAGTGGTACTGTAAATATTTGTCCATTTGTTGCACTATCTATATCATTATCTGTATATGTTATTGTTAAGTTTTGTTCTGCTATATTTGTTTTATTGTATCCTGTTACCATGCTTTCTGCTAGAACAACTGGGGTTTTTGCTCCTGCTTTTGCATATGTTACAGCATATGTAATATTATTATCATTTATCAATTTTGATAATTCATCATTATACTTTCCTGTTACAACACTTGGAGTTACAGTAATTCCTGTTACGTAGTCTTTTACCGTTACTTCATAAGTTACTGTTTGCCCTCCATATGTTATAGTTAGTGTTTGTTTTCCTAAAGTTGTCTTATCATATCCACTTACCATTCCTTCTGCTATTTCTATATCTTGTGTTCCGCTTCCCTTACTTACTGTTATCTTTCCTCCTGTTATATCTAGTGGTTCTTGATATTTGTATTCTGTTTTACTTGGTTTTGTTTTTAAGGTTATTCCTGTTACACTATCAGCAACTGTGTAATTTAAGTTAGTTGTTTTTGTAACTCCATTTTCTGTATATGAAATGGTAGCTGTTTTACTTCCTTCTGTTGTAGTATCAAATCCGCTTATCATATCAGGTGTAACTGATATTGTTTCAGTATTTCCATCTTCTCTATTAACTGTTATTGATAAGCCTGTTTCCAAACTTTCATTTACATTGTAACTTGTTTTTGGTGTTCCGTTTAAGCTTATAGACTTTAATGAATTTATAATTTCTATTGGATAATTTACTGTTCCTGTTTTTCCATCTTCTGTATATTCAATTTTCAAAGTTTTACTTACTTTATTTGTATTATCATAGTTAGTTGGGCTCATATTAACAGTTGAACCATCAGTTTCTGTAATCATGGCAGATGTCATTGTTCTTGTTTCTTCTGCACCATTTTCATATGTAATTTTAATTATTCCGCCTGTTAAATCTAAACTATCACCATGATTGTATTTTGTTTTTGTTGGTGCTGTTATATCTATTTTAGATATATTATTTACAACATCTACTTTAAATGTTTTTATAATTGTATCTGAAATTTTATTTCCATCTGAAAGTACATATTCTACATTATAAGTTACAGTTATTGTTTGTTTTCCTTCAGATGTTTTATTATATCCACTTATCATAGAATCTGTAATAGCTACACTTGTTACATTTGAGTTTTTCCATATTAATTGCATACTTGCACCTGTTAGGTCTAAATCTGTATTGTAACTATATTCTACTTTATTTGGTGGAGTAATTCTTGCAGAATCTATATAATTGTAAACTTCTACATCTATTGTTTTTACTGCTGTTTTTCCTCCATATGTTACTGTTAAGTTTTGTTTAGTTCCTATTGTTGTGCTAGAGTATGCTGACACTGCAACATTTCCATCTAGAAGATTTATTATGCTTGTATTTCCGCTTCCAAAGCTAATTTTCAATTTTGCTCCTGTTAAATCTAAGTTTTCTCCATATTTGTAAACTTGTTTTGTTGGTTGATTTGTTAATTCAACTGTATCTACTGTATCATTTACTATTATTGTTCCATCTATACTTTTTCCCTTATATGAAAATGTTATTTTTTGTGTTCCTTTTTTTATTCCTGTCCCATCATCTGGAAAAGCAGTAAATTTACTAGAATTTATATCTGCTGTATTTTCACTTATACTAAGATCACTGCTTGATGAGGTTAGTACTTCTGTTGCTCCGCTTCTTTTTGTGGCTTTTAATTTTAAACCAGAAAAGTCTATGTTTTCTCCATGACTATATTCTGTTTTTGTCATTGGTGTATCTATAACTAAGGTATCTACTGGGTCTGTTACAGTTATATTAAATGATGTTTGTTTTCCACCATAACTTATTCCTACATAACTTGTATTAACATCAGCTGTATTCCCTGTTGTAATTCCAACTTTTGGATCTGTCATATTTATATCTTCAAATGTACCATCTGTATAATTTACAGTTATTATACCTCCTGTTAAATCTATAGTATCTCCATGTTCATAATTTGTTTTTGTTGGATTATTTTTTACACTTATTGTATCTACTTCTTTTTCTGCTTGTGCATTTCCTTCTGTTCCATAATATCCTACATTTGTTAATAGATAATATGTATCATACACTAATGCAATTCCTGTTTCTAACCCGTTTCCAGCTTGTGGTACAAGAACTGTACTTGGAATATTAGTTAGATCATAACCATCTTCTAATAAGAAGTACATATCTGCTATAACAACATCTTCTCCTAATATTGAAGGATTCTTATCTACAGCTGTTGATCCTTCTATTCTAAATTTATTTTCATTTGCAAATAACCAGGTATTATTTTCACTAATAGAAGATCCCCATGCTGAAATTGTAGGATCCCAATCATCCATAGTGGTTGCTACTTGATAATTTGGTTTTCTTTTAGTTCCTGCATTATATGTTGGTTGCATAACACTTGAATCATATTTAAATGCAACATCAAATCCACTAAAATTCAAATTACCTCTTAATACTAGAGATATATGTGCAATTCCATAGTCTTCATAATCATATTGGGCATCTTCTGAATTATCTACTACCATAACTAAATACTTGTCCATAGTTGCTAAATTTTCTGTATTTGCAGCATTTGATATATTTCCCAATGGTGCTAAATATTGAATAAACATTATTATTAAAATTAAACTTACAACTATCTTCAATCTGATTCTGTTTATATTCTCTTTCTTTAACATTAGTTTCCTCCTTCAAGATTTATTATTTTCCTAACTAAATTATTATTCTTTGTAAGTATTGTTTTATCAGTAATATTTATTAAATCATCATCATTCAAATCTGCTGATGGATTAAATTCTAAATCGGTTTGAGTTTTTCCATTTTGTTTTGTCATAATTGTTTTATCTAGAATTCCTATTGCTCCATCCTTATTTATATCGCCTGGTATTAAAGTAATTACACTCGATGTCTCATATGAAGATAAATCTATTTCATCTTTATCTGCTACATTTACATTTATATAGTACTGATCTAAATATCCTTTTTTATCTATTAGTAAAGTGTATTTTCCAGGTATTAAATATATTTCAAAAGTTCCGTCATCTTTTGTATTCATTTTATTTTTTTCTTCAATACCTATTATAGAATTCTCTTTGTCTCCTCTAAATACTGTATTTAAATCATCTGATTTACCATTCTTTGTATTATTTATTGCTGATTCCCAATTTACTTTTTCTTCTACATCTGATTCCAAATATGCTAAAACTTCAGCTATATGTTTCTCTGTTGTAAAACTTGTAGGTTCTGTAAATATTTTTCCTTTTATTGTTCCATATGGCCTTTTAATTGTTATTGTATATTCTTTGCTTGTTTTTCCATCTTCTGCTGTAACAATTATTTTAAGCTTAGTGTCTGGTTCTCCAATTTTATTTAATGTAACTTTACTTGGAGTATTGTCATTAATTTTAATTTCTTCATATGAAATAGAACTTCCATCACTTTCATATACTAAATTATTATTTTCATCTCTTTTTGGTATTTTTAGTTTTAATGTAGCTTTTGAGTCCTCCAAAACTGCCGTTATATCCATATTATCTATATATTCTAGTAATTCGTATTGATAGTCTAAGGTATCTTTTTCAAACTTTGGTGTTAAACTATATTCTTTATAGGTAGATGGTTCTTCATCTTTTGTACCAGAACTTAACACTAAATTACTCAAATTCACATTTTTAGATGCTGTTTTATCTGTAAATCTAAAGGTTGATTGTTCTTCATATTTACTACTGCCATCTATATTTATACTTATTCCTGTTTTAGGTGAACTTTCTGTGCTTGTTTGCAAAGAAAGCCATGACTTATCGAATTCATCTGCTTTCATCTGAAAGCTCATTTTTCCTAACAAAACTCCATTTTCTGTATTTATTACTCTTCCTCCACTTGTTCCTACTTGCATTATATGTTCACTTTCAGTTACAGGTGGCTGGAAAGATACTACAGCATTTATTCCCTCCCCTGTTCCATCATAAGGAATTGTAAATAGCTCTAATGTATTCTCAAACTCTCCAACAAATTTGAAATACTCTGTTTCATCATCTGTTATTTCATTTGTAACTATATTTGAAGGTTCTATTTTAGAACTATCATATGAAAATCTAACTGCAAAACCGTTCCAATTCAACACTATTTGTCCATAATTCCATTGTTAACTGCTTGTTTTGTCCTTCTACATCTTTTACTTCAACACCTCTTAATTCCAAAAATTGATTTTCATTTGGTGTTTTTACTATAACCTCTGAAGCCATAGCAAATATATTTATATTAATAATTATAGCTATAATAATAAGCATAATTATTGCAAATTTCACTTTAGTTCTTTTTTTATCCACTTTTGCTATGACCTCCTTTTCTCTATTATTAATTCTCATTATAATAATAAAAAAAAAAGACATCAAACACGCCTTTAAGGTATAGATTTTTCTCTTATTTTCCGGATTTTGTAGTTTTAGGTCTAATTTTATCTTTTATTAAATTTATATTAAATTATTATAACAAATTTTTCAGTGATTATTTTATTTTTTATTCTTTATGCATTTCCGTAAGCATTTTTCTAATTATTTTATATTGTATATTTTTTATTACCTTTTAAATTAAGTTTGCTTTGTTTTTTCGACTTCTTCCAATAAAAAAACAAGTCATTTGACTTGTAATACTTCATTATTTTAATCCTACAAATAATTGTACATATACTTTTCCGTAAGTTTTACTGTTTAATACACAAATTCCTGTAAATTCATATTTTTCTTCTAATATATTTTCTCTATGAGATTCTGAATTCATCCATGCATTAACTGCTCTTTCCGAATTAATATTACCTGCTAAATTTTCACCCGATATTTTATAATCTATACCGTATGCTTTAAGCATTTCAAATGGAGTTCCTAGAGTTGGCGAATTATGTGAAAAATAATTATTTGTTACTATATCTACTGCTTTTAATTTAGCAATTTGCTGCAGTTTTGAATATGTTTTTAATGTTTTAATTCCTTTTTCCTCTCTATTTTTATTAACTAAGTCCAAAACATCTTGTTCTTCCTTTGTTAAATTTGCTTCAACTATATTATTTTTATTTTCTATTAATGTATTTGTTTGATATGAAGCTATAGAATAACTTTCTATAAAAACTATAATTGCAAGCATAATTATAATAACAGCTTTCTTTTTTGATAATTTCATACTATACACATCCCTTAAATTAATCTTTTATTTATTTTTTCTTAAGCTTTGTGTTTTATTACTTTTATCTTGTGTGTATTATAAAATTATTAAAAGTTTTTATATTTTTAAAACGAAACATCTACATTATATCATTTTCGTTTCTTTTATGTCAACTTTGTATATCTTTTTTTAAGTTTTTCTTGACTTTTTTTATGTAATGTATTAAAATTGTTATGCTTATATTGAAATGTTACTTTATTTTTAAATCTTCTCCCCGGTAGGTTTAAGAAAAAAGTTTCATATATAAATAATAAAAACAAATTTTGAATGGAGGATTAATATACCATGAATAATACAACATATTCTTTAAAGAAAAATGAAATCGAAAGAAAATGGTACATTATTGATGCAGCTAACAAACCACTTGGTAGAGTTGCTACAGAAGCTGCTAAATTATTAAGAGGAAAACACAAACCAACTTATACACCAAATATGGATAATGGTGACCACGTAATAATATTAAACTGTAAAGATGTTATTTTAACAGGAAAAAAATTAGATCAAAAAATTTATAGACATCACTCTGGATACATTGGTGGAATGAAAGAAACACCTGCAAGAGTTATGATGGATAAAAATCCAGAAAAAGCTATGATGCTTGCTGTAAAAGGAATGCTTCCTCATAATTCATTAGGAAGACAAATGCTTAAAAAAGTAAGAATTTATGCAGGTAGCGAACATGAAAATATCGCTCAAAAACCAGAAAAATGGGAATTTTAAGGAGGAAGTTATAAATGGCAGATAAAATAATGTTCTACGGAACAGGTAGAAGAAAAAATGCAATTGCTAGAGTAAGACTAGTAGAAGGTAAAGGAAATATCACAATCAACGGTAAAAGTATGGATGAATATTTCGGAATTGAAACTTTAAAAGTTATAGTAAAACAACCATTAACAGCTACAAATACATTAGAAAAATATGATGTAATTTGTAAAGTTCAAGGTGGAGGATTCACAGGTCAAGCTGGAGCTATAAGACATGGAATTGCTAGAGCTTTATTAGAAGCAAATGCTGAATACAGACCAACTTTAAAAGCTAATGGATACTTAACAAGAGATCCTCGTATGAAAGAAAGAAAAAAATACGGTCTTAAAAAAGCAAGAAAAGCACCACAATTTTCAAAGAGATAAAAAGAGCTTTTATCAAAATCAATTCAACCTCAGAAGTTTCAATACTTCCGAGGTTTTTTTGTTACTGTTCGGTAATTTTCACTATCAAACGTCTTCAAACATTGAAATATCAATTCTTTCATTTTTATATTTGTTCGCTTTTTAAACTCATAATATACAAGTAATATGCTAGTAATATACAAATTTATTTTTTAATTTTCTATAATCATTAATTTATCTAACACACAAAAAAAGCTAACTATGCTCCTATATTATTTTTTTGCATAATCAGCTTTTTATTTTATTAATATAACAAACTAAATTGTAATTTACTTCCCACCCTTAGTTCCAAAAGGTACATATACTTGAGACATAATTTTGATTTTAGGTATATCTGCATTTATTACTTGCTTATCTAATATTTCTCTCATGAGAGCCATACAAAATTTCATACCTACTTCCTCAGAAATTAAATCTTTTAAATAAATATCATTATCCTCATATTTTTCTGGAAATTTAATAGAAAAATATGTCATTTTCTTTTTTTCCTCTTCCCATATTCTATATTTCACTTCACTTTTTCCATCAATTTTTATATTAACACATTTATTTAAAAATTTATCAATTTGTCCAACTTTACTCCAAGTAGCTAACTTTTTATTTATATATACTTCATTCCAAGTGTCAAAGATTGGAAAATGTAATAATAAATTTCTTATAAAACTAAATACCTCATCCGCAATAATACCTTCCAAAGGTGGTCTTCCACCTTTTTTCATCCATTCAATATAATACTTTATTGGCTTATAATTTAATAGTTCTTTGTATATAGAAAAAGCTTCTCTTAATTTTAAAAAGCGTACATTTCCATTTTCTTCTATAAAATTATCAGCAACTATTTCATCATATAAATCGTAAAATCTATTATAAAAAAGTGTTAATACTTCAACTTCCTTTTTACTTGGTTTTAATTCTTCTATGATTATCAACTCACTTTCGATTAATTTATATTATTTTCATTATAATTTTATCTTTTTTCTTGACTTTTTATCTTTAAATAGCTTATAATAAATATAGGAAATGACAAATCCACAAACGTGGTTTTGCCAAAATTAGTTGTAAAAACTCACACCTAACTCGCCAAAGTTACAGATGTGAGCTTTTTTATTTATGTAGTTGCTTATCAACCCAGTTCTTATACAGAACTGCTGTCAAGGCAACGTTTAATGTTAAAGAAAACATTAAGGATAATATTAAAAATAGTATCACTTTAATCATAAACATCACCACCTCTCCTACGATATTTCGTAAAATTCAGGTGACAAAACCACATCTGTTTCTCATCATTTCCTATGCTAATTATTCTACAATATTATTTAAAATCTGTCTATAATATTAATAAATTTTATAATCTA
>ERZ772819.2722-NODE-2722-length-13030-cov-4.280771_pt1 | contig 13030 bp, 8 predicted proteins | sample MGYA00580860_ERZ772819 | MGnify/ENA primary metagenome ERZ772819 (study PRJEB29015, sample SAMEA2737683) | human gut metagenome | biome: human gut; feature: human-associated habitat; material: faeces | place: China | collected 2012 ...
CTCACGAGGGGTATGACTGGGCACCGTTTTTCAATGAACAGGGAATAGCAGCTATTGTCTTAAAGTACCGTATGCCTAATGGTAATCGGGAGGTTCCCATGTCGGATGCATACGAAGCTATTCGTTATGCGAAAGAACATGCTTCTGAATGGAATATTAATCCTGATTGCATTGGTATCATGGGATTTTCGGCAGGTGGTCATTTGGCCTCTACAGTGGCTACGCATGCTTCCGAAGAACTTCGTCCTGCTTTTCAGATTCTTTTTTATCCGGTAATTTCGATGGAACCTAAATACGGGCATGGTGGATCGTGCAGACAGTTTCTAGGTGAAAAAGCAACGGAGGAATTGAAAAAGGAATTTAGTAATGAGTATCAGGTGGATTCGCTTACACCAAGAGCGTTTATAGCTTTATCCGATGATGACAGGGGCGTGGTACCTATGAATTCTATTCGTTACTATTCTGCTTTGAAAGAAAAGGAGATACCGGCTGCCATGTATATTTATCCCAGTGGTGGGCATGGATGGGGAATGAAAGATAGTTTTAAATTCCGCAATGAAATGTTGATAGAGCTGAAGGCTTGGTTAATGACTTTTTAAAGTAAATGATCGAATCTTATGATATAATTCTTCTTATGGACAGGTTGCTCTTGACAAACCCTTTTTTATGTTGTATATTTGTAGGTGTGAATATCAATGAGTAAAAGGTATCATTAAAAAGAATGAAAAAGAAAATAGTACAATATGATGACAATATATTAGGGAACTCTTGCAGTAGTTAAACTGTGAGAGTTTCTGTATGAGCCAGAGGCTGCGAATCTTTATGGGGTTTGCAGCCTTTTTTGTTGCAAAAAAAGACCGCTATATCTTTAAAGTCGGAATTTATCATTTATAATAAACTTGGGTACCGTTTATAATAAACTCCTCAATAATTTATTAAGAACGTTGAAGAGGATTATGAAAGAAGAGTTAATTTTTTTCTTCTTTGATATATGATAAAATATGTTTTATCATGAGTTTACTATAGAAAGTAAATGAAATGGACGTTACTATCACGAAATTCTATTCTTTTATAAAGAAGATGTGCTTTTTTATTTCGGACATAACGTTTTTATTCTGGTTCTATGTATATATAAAAGTGTATCCGGATATGGAATATTGTATATGGATAAGTAGTATTTGAATCTTTTGCATAGAACTCCATAAGAAAATCAATATCTCCATATCCTTAGGCTTGGGGTGAATGGGAAGATGCGGTACTTTTGCGGAAAAAGTAATAAGCAGTAGAAAATGATAAAGTCAGCAATTTTAATAGTAGCGACATGTTGTAGTCTGCAACTGTTTAGTCAGGAAAAATTTCCCGATGGTAAAATTATACCGGATTGGTTTTACAAAAATGAAAAAACTGATATAAATGGATTAGGAAAGAATTTCTTGATTACCGACTATGGAGTAGTGAATGATAGTACACTGTTACAGACAGAGCAAATTCAGGCTGTTATAGATTTGGCGTCTGATAATGGAGGCGGAGTCATTGTTATACCTGAAGGTACTTATCTTAGTGGTGCGCTGTTCTTTAAGCCGGGAACACACTTGCATTTGGAAGAGAAAGCTATATTAAAAGGCAGTGACGATATTAGCAACTTTCCTGTAATAGAAACACGGATGGAGGGACAGAACCTAAAGTACTTTTCAGCTTTGATTAATGTTGATAAGGTAGATGGTTTCACCCTTTCCGGAAAAGGAAAAGTTGATGGAAACGGTGAACGATATTGGAAGTCATTTTGGTTGCGGCGGCGTGTTATTCCTAAATGTACTAATATGGATGAATTGCGTCCTCGTCTACTTCATATATCTCATAGCAATAATGTACAAGTTTCAGATGTGCGACTTGTTAATTCTCCGTTTTGGACAACTCACATTTATAAGTGTGATAGCGTAAAACTTTTGAATTTGCATATCTTTTCACCTTCTTTTCCCATAAAGGCTCCAAGTACGGATGCAATCGATATTGATGCGTGTAAAAATGTACTTGTCAAGGGATGCTATATGTCGGTTAATGATGACGCAATTGCATTAAAAGGTGGCAAAGGACCATGGGCTGATCAAGATCCCGATAATGGTGGCAATTGTGATATTATCATTGAAGACTGTACTTTCGGATTCTGTCACGGAGTGCTGACTTGCGGTAGCGAATCGATATATAATCATGATATAATTCTTCGACGCTGTAATCTGGATCAGGCTAAACGCCTGTTGTGGTTGAAAATGCGTCCGGATACTCCCCAACAATATAAGTACATCCTCGTTGAAGACATAAAAGGAAATGTCCGCAATTGTATCTTTATTGCTCCTTGGACACAGTTTTATGATTTGAAAGATCGCAAGGATATGCCAGTCTCGTATTCCAGCTATATTACAATGCGTAATATTCATCTGGATTGTGATTCCTTTTTTGCTGTAGAGAAATCAAAACAATATAAATTATCCAATTTCTGTTTTGACAATTTGACTATTACGGCTAAAAAAGATGTGAAGATAGATGAAAATATTATTGATGCATTGGTTATGAGAAAGGTTGAGATAAATAAAGTGAATTAAAAAAGAATGGTAGAAAGACTGGAAAATCGTACATAGCCTGTAAAATCGTACAAAATAGGCGTGTGATGGGCTGTACGCACATAAATTTACATAAGAAAGTCGAATTCTCCATATTCCTTTTCTTTAACTCTACCATGTAATGCGGTATCTTTGACATGTGCTTATTCAGTAAAATATTGAATCTAAAACTATAAAATACAATGAAATTCTGTAGAATTATTTTTTGTCTGTGGTTATTGGTCTGTTTCTTTCCAATAGGTATTCATGCAGATATACAACTTCCTTCTATATTATCAGATAATATGGTACTTCAGCAAAATGCGAAAGTACGTTTTTGGGGAAAAGCACGTCCCGGAGAAAAGATTTTGGTAAAGACTTCATGGGATCATAAGAAATACAAGGTGACTGCTTTAGCAAACGGTCATTGGGAACTGATGATACAAACACCGGCTGCTACTTCCGGACAATCTGTAATGTTGAAAGGTGATAATAAGATCCGGATCAATAATATATTAATAGGTGAAGTTTGGCTTTGTACGGGACAGTCAAATATGGAATTTCCCGTAGCCCGTAATCCGCAAGTGAAATGGAAAACAGGAATGTTGAATGAAGCGGAAGAAATGAAAGATGCTGATTTTCCGGAAATCCGCCTGTTTCATGTAGAGCATCAACTGGCACCTGATGGTGAAAAAGAAGATTGCGTTGGAAAGTGGGTGGTTTGTAATCCGGAGAATCTGAAGGACTTTTCTGCTGTAGGATTTGTCTTTGGACGTAAATTGTATAAAGAATTGAGTACACCGGTTGGATTAATTCAGTCTACTTGGGGAGGAACACATGCTGAATCTTGGACAAGTATGAAAGTGATGGAAAACAATCCGCTGTATGCTGATGTCTTAAAACAATATTCGAAGGAAAAGGTGAGTAGGGAAAAAGATAAGTGTAAGGTTCCGGCTACTTTGTGGAATGGTATGATTGCTCCTATAGTAGGGTATACAGTGAAAGGAAATATCTGGTATCAGGGAGAATCCAACTCTGTTCGCTATGAGAAATATCAGGAAGTATTTACTAACTTGATAAATAGTTGGCGGAAAGAATGGAATCAGCCGGATATGCCTTTCTATTTTGTACAGATTGCACCACATTACAAACAACCGGCAGGTATTCGTGAAGCACAATTAAAAACATGGTTAAGTGGACTTGAAAACATTGGTATGGCAGTAGTGACGGATGCAGCCGATTCTACCGACATACATCCACGAAATAAAGTTGCACCGGGCGAACGGCTGGCAGCTTGGGCATTAGCAAAGCAATATGGTAAAAAGATTGTTTATTCAGGACCTCTCTACAAATCAATGAAAGTGAATGGGAGAGAAATTACATTAGATTTTGAATTTGCGGAAGGTGGCCTGCAGACACCCGGCAATGAACCGGTAAAAGGATTTTTTATTGCCGGCAATGATGCGCGGTTTTATCCGGCTGATGCTGTGATTGATGGAAGTTCGATAACACTTTCTTCAACTTATGTCTCTGCACCTGTAGCTGTACGCTACGGTTATGGGACTTTCTTTAGAGTGAATCTGTTTAATAAAGCCGGACTTCCGGCAGTTCCTTTCCGTACGGATACTTTTGCTCCCGACACTTATTATCGTCTGTTTGCCGATTCGGAAATTCGTCGTTTCCCGGAAGCGTGGCAACTGGATCATGGAAAACGCCTGTATTTTGGTTATGCGCAAGGAGTAGGTTGTTGTGCGATGTTACAAGTTTGGAAGAAAACAGGAGACCGTAGGTACTTTGATTATGTAGAGGCATGGGCTGATTCTTTGGTAGACGACAAAGGAGAGATTCATTTATATAAGAAAGAAACCTATAATCTGGATTATATAAATTCCGGAAAAGTTCTGTTTGATTTGTACAATGAAACCAAAAAGGAGAAATATAAATTGGCTATCGAGAATTTGATAGATCAGCTAAAAAGGCAACCTCGTACAACAGATGGAGGTTTCTGGCATAAGAAAATATACCCTAATCAGATGTGGTTGGATGGATTGTATATGGCTTCTCCTTTTATGGCTCGATATGGAGCTGAATTTAATTGTCCGGAATGGATTGATGAGGCTGTTAAACAATTCACTCTATGCCATCAACATACTTATGACGCCAAGACCGGACTTTACTATCATGCATGGAATGAAGACCGGAGCCAGCGATGGGCTGATCCGGAGACTGGTCATTCTCCTAATTTCTGGGGACGTAGTATAGGTTGGTGGTTTATGGCTATGGTAGATGCTTTGGAATATATTCCCCAAGATCATTCAGGTTATGCTGATATGATTAAATGGACGAAAGAATTAGCAGAAACCCTTTCAAAATACCAAGATAAAAATGGCTTGTGGTATCAGGTAATTGACCAACCTTCACGTACCGGTAATTTTCCGGAAGCTTCTGTTACGACACAATGTATGTATGCCTATATGAAAGCTGTAAATAAAGGATATATTGATAGTAGATATCGTGCCATTGCAGAAAAAGCCTTTAAAGGTCTGTGCAATAAACTGCTAATCTCAAATCCGGACGGAACATTGGCATTGACAAGATGTTGCCAAGTGGGTGGGTTAGGTGGTAAGCCTTACCGTGACGGCAGTTTCGAGTATTATATAGGAGAGAAAATGAGAGATAATGATGCTAAAGCAACAGGACCTTTCATTATGGGATGTATTGAGTTGAATAAATAACAAGATTCTGGGATGAAAATATTTGCTATATATTGCAACACTTTTGTAAGGGTATTTGTGGATATTTCTATTCCTAAGAATATTATTAAGGGCACTCCTTAAAGGATGTACACTTTTTAAATTTGATTTTATTTATTAATCAAATAAGTATTTTTAATTATAATTTTATAAGAATGAAAAACACTGTATCTTTTCAGAGGAAAGGCATATCTATTGCCATGAAATGCTTTACAAGCATTTTCTATTTCTTCTTATTTTCGCTTTCATCGCTAGCGGCTTGTGTTGATAAAGAACCGGTAGATGAAGAAGATGTAGACCCTGCTATTAATCCCCCAATTACTTTTGTGGAGGATGATGAAGAAGGTAATAATGAAGGCATTACAGGTCCGGCATTTCCTTCCTTTACCAGTAATAATGCACCAGCATTTCCTGGTGCAGTGGGATATGGAAGAAACGCTGATGGTGCCCGTGGAAGTAACACTAAATCTGTTTATGTTGTAACCAATCTGAATAATAGCGGTACAGGGTCACTAAGAGATGCCGTCAGCCAGTCAAACAGAATTATAGTATTTAACGTATCGGGTGTGATTGATTTAAACAAAGAAGTGCTCGTATTTAAGGACAACCAAACGGTTCTGTTCCAAACAGCTCCAGGTGATGGTATTGAACTTTATAATGGTAGGACTTCTTCTACCAATGCAGATAACCTGATTGTACGCTATATGCGTATGCGTGCCGGTCGGCAGGTTAGTGGCAGTGACAATATAGATGCGGGAGGAGCGGCTTACGGTCACGACCAAATTTATGACCATTGTTCTTTTACATGGGGGACAGATGAATGTTTTTCACTTAACAATGACAAACAGCCAGAGGGACTTTATAACATTACATTACAAAATTCAATACTAGGGCAAGGATGTCAGAATCACTCTTGTGGAGGATTAGTTCAAACGAGTGACGAAGAAGGAATTACTGTTTACCGAAATCTATTTATTGATAATAAGACTCGTAATTTTAAAGTAAAAGGACTGAATCAATTTGTTAATAATGTTCTCTACAATTGGGGAAATGGAGCAGCTTATAATATGGGTGGCGAATCTTCTGGGCACTCCAACACAGTCATTGAAAATAATTATTTTATCAAAGGACCAGCTTATACATGGGTGAATACGTCATATCCTATAGCAACTACAGATAAGAGTATGTTCGATGATGAAACGAAATATCATTATAATGGAATAAGTAGTGACAATAACAATTATTTGGCAGATACTTATCAACAAGTAAATCCGACTAAACCTTTCATTGGTGGTACCGGTGATGGCGATTTCGATACCTATTGTGTAGGCAACTATTACGATGATAATAAAGATGGCACATTAAATGGATTTGAAATCACGCAAGGCAATTGGCAAACTTATTGCAGTGCCACTCCTGTCTTTTTGAGTAAACCAGACAGCCAGCATCCGGAAATCACCATAAAAGTTAGTGCTACAGAAGCCTATCACTGGGTTGTTAAAAATGTTGGTCCGGTTTTACCCAATCGTGATTTGGTAGATCAATTCATGATTGATGAACTAACCACATTAGGGATTAAAGGAACGATTTTCCGTAACCAAAACCTAGAACGCCAATACCCTCTTGCCAAGACTTGGCAAAGCATCAATATTGGCACTCCTAGAGTAGATACGGACAGTGACGGTATGCCCGATGATTTTGAAGATAAATGGGGCTTAAATAAAAATGATCCGAATGATGCTGTAAGAACTGCAGCAAACGGATATACTAATATTGAAAACTATGCTCTTTCGCTTGAATTCCCAAATGAATATGAGAAAGCATGGCAAGAAGCATACGGAGAATAGTAACTTATCTAATAATTTATCAAACAATGAAAAACGCTACATTTTTACAAAAGATGTTGTGGCTGCTATGCCTTCCATTGATCTTGCTTTCGTGTGAGGATAAGATGGACGAGCACTATGAAGTGCCCGATTGGGTGGCAGACAACGCATGGGAGGTGTTAAGTTCCGGTGAACACGGTAACTATTCTATCTTCCTACGGGGACTGGAGATTTCCGGTTACAAACAAATGCTGGAAGGCAAAAGTATTCTGACTATCATGGCTCCTGATGACACAGCCTTTCAGGCTTATCTGAACGAAAAAGGATATGCCAATATTGAAGTCGTGCCCATTAACGAAGTCAAAAAGCTCATTGGTTATCATGTACTTTATTACTCTTACACCAAAGAGAATCTAGTTAATTTCCGTCCTGTGGGAAGTACAGAAACGGAAGAAGAAAAAAATGTTGATGCTGGATTATTCTACAAGCACCGCACCAGAAGTTCGGACACTCCGGAATTAGAAAACAGATCCGATGGTTCTTCCGTTATGGTGTATCATCTTGAACGTTATCTTCCGGTATTTTCTTACCGCTTTTTTCAGTCAAGAAAGCTGGATGCCAAAAGCAATTACGAAGCTTTCTACCCCAATTCCACTTGGACAGGAGACAATGGATTCAATGTTTCCAATGCATCTGTCAAAGAGTATGGCATTATAGCCAACAACGGTTACATTCATGCCATTGACCGTGTGCTTGAACCTTTGGAAACTATCTATACCGAGATGAAAAAACGGGACGAATATTCTACATTTTTCAATCTATACGAGTCTTTTGGAGAATATGTTGCCGATGACAACCTGACCAAATCATATGCTGCAGCATACGGTGTGGACACTTTATACCAATATCAACACAATGGTCTGCCTAACATTGCTTGCGAATGGCCGGTTAGCTCCTCACTCGCTTTCACCTCTTTGACAGCTATGGGTTATACCATCTTTGCGCCGTCCAATACTGCAATCGACAGCTTCTTTGAGGAATTCTGGGCAAAAGGAGGATATACTTCCTTGGGCGAAGTTGATAAACTGGCTATGAATTCATTCCTGCGTCAGTTCATTGATGCCGGATTAGCAGTATTTCCCGGTGACATAGAAAAGAGTATCAGTAGTACGAAAAGTGAGGATAAAATCGTGTCTGTGGAAGGTTCCGAAATCAATGTCAATCCGAATACGCTGAACGATAAAATTATGTGTGTCAACGGAGTATTATATGGTATGAACAAAATCAGCACACCGACTACTTTTGCTTCCGTACTTGGCACCATGTTCCAAAATAAAGAAGCACGTTCGTTCCTTTATGCAATGAACGGAACCTCTCTTCAACCATCTTTCGTTTCAAACAATGCAAAATACATTATGTTGATTCCGAAAGCAGCGCAATTTGAAGGTTCAGAGATTAGAACCTCTTATAGCACATCAACGTTGGAACAGAACACGGAAGATGGATGGGTGGAATTGAGCAATTCTTCCAAACAAGGTATTGTGAATATTCATTCGGCGAATATCCCGGAAACGCAATCGGCTTCTTTGCCGGACAATGGGATAAGGGTCATTACTACCCAGACAAGTTGGAACTTCTGGTTTGTCAAAGACGGGAAAATCACTAGTAACGCCCGTTTCAATATGCAACTGAATCCAGAATTCCAAGGAACGGTATTCTCTTCGTTCACGAAAGTTGGTGAAGGCTCTAACGGTACTTCTTATTGGTTTGACAATGAACAGCTCTTTAGCGCGGAAAATGGTGACTTGTCTCGTTCCATCGCTATTTGTGCCGACAAGCGCTATGTTTATTACAACTTTGCCCAATTGCTCAAGGAGGCGGGTATTACTGTCGGTGAGACTATGATGAATATCTTTGGCAAAGGACGCTTTGTCGCATTTATTCCGACGAATGAAGCCATACAGACAGCATTGTCAGAAGGAAAGATTCCGGGCGCTACCAATGCCTCTTTCGATGAAGACGGCAAGCTGACCGGAGAGTTCGACACAGCGACGTTGAAGGATTATTTGAATTCCTATTTTATCACCGGTGCCAAAAACACCATCGCGGCCTATCCTTATCCCGGTTCCAGTTTCAAAAGCGGAACATACAAGACTGAAAGTAGCGTAGCTCCCAACCTCATTTATACGGATAATGGAAGCACTCTGAACCTCGAATTGCAGGGACACGGCAAGTGCCAAGTGGTTTCAACTTATTCCAATTTCCCGTTTGCTTTTGGAGACGGTTGTTTTCACTTGATTGATGGCGTCTTTTTAAAATGAAAAACATAAGTTATGAAATTATTAAAATACATACTAGTAGCATTAGTATTCGTTGTCACTACCGGAGAGGCTTTCGGGCAAGTCAAAGTCTTGTCCGAAAAAGTATCGGAAATGTTCGGATCGACAGCGGATCCTTTGATGGGAGTCAACATAAACGTCATGAACTCCCAGAACCGTTCTTTGGGTGGAACCGTTTCCAATGTAGATGGTATCTATAATCTGAAGATTCCTGCCGGGGAGAAAAACCTGACAATCGTATTCTCTTATATTGGAATGAAAACGAAGAGAATCAAGTATACGGGACAAGAAAAGTTGAACGTCACCTTGCAGGAGGATACGAGAACTATTGACCAAGTAGTCATTGAAGGAAAACGTATCGAACGCAATGAATTGGGTATTACCGCCAGAGAACAGACTTCCGCTACCCAGAAAGTACAGATGAGCGACTTGGTAGACATAGCTCCGATTACGACCATCGAAGATGCCTTGCAAGGGCAGTTGGGTGGTGTGGATGTTGTGTTGGGCGGTGGCGACCCGGGTGCACGTGCTAATATTCAGATTCGTGGTGCAAGTACGCTGAATGCCAATGCCGACCCGTTGATTGTAATCGATGGTGTGCCCTATCCGGCTAATATTAGTGACGATACCGACTTCTCTACGATCAGTAATGATGATTTGGGAGCATTACTTAACATATCTCCACAGGACATCGAATCCATTGAAGTTTTGAAAGATGCTGCTGCTACTGCCATCTGGGGTACTAAAGGCGGTAACGGTGTATTGATGATCAAAACCAAGCAAGGAGTAACAGGAAAGACCCGTTTCACGTTCTCTTCCAAATTCTCTGCCAAGTTTGAACCGAAGAGCATTCCGATGCTGGACGGTAACCAATATTCAGCCATGATTTCCGAAGCTCTGTGGAACAGTGCCAACTATATAGGTCTTAGTAATTCGCTAAATTATCTGAATATGCTTTATAACTCTCCGGAGATCGGTTATCAACCGGACTGGACTTATTTTGACGAATACAACCAAGATACCGATTGGTTGGCTGCGGTACGCAAGAATACACAGACATGGGATAATAACTTCTCCATGAGCGGGGGTGGTGAAAAAGCCACTTATCGTTTTTCTCTAGGCTACCTCAATGAAGGCGGTACGACGATCGGAACCGGATTCAGCCGTTTGAATTCTTCTTTGAGTATCAACTATAAGTTCTCAAGAAGATTGAATTTTGGGGCACAGTTCAACTACTCTCAATCAAAAAGAGATGAAAACTATTACAACGTGCGCTCGGAAGCTTTCCGCAAAGCTCCAAACAAATCGCCTTATTACGTTGACGACACGACCGGAGAACTTACTTCACAGTATTTCAATCACAGTGAATATAGCAACTTGGATCCGGCATTCAAGGAGGACGGTAATGGTAGCAAATATTACAATCCGGTAGCGATGGCAAACGAGAGCGTCAAGAAAACGATCCAACGGGAGAGCAAGATGACTTTCCGTATCGAATATCAGATATTGAAAGGGTTGACTTATAAAGCCTATGCGAACTTGAATATCCGTAATACCAAAGGCCGTATGTTCTTGCCTCAGGTTGCTACCGGCCTTCCTTGGACAGACAGTTTTGCCAACCGTAGTACAGATACCTCTTCCGACCAGCTGACCATTGCTACGGAAAACCAGTTGATGTATCGCAACAGTTGGAAAGACAAACATTCATTGGTTGCCAACTTGTTGTTCCGTACGAATGAAACGACTAACTCCAGTTATGGCAGTCAAACTTCCGGTAATGCATCTTCCAGCCTGTCCGACCCTACTATCGGAAGCACGGTGCAAAAAGTAAGTTCCGGTGATTCTAAGGTGCGTAATATCAATGGCATTGGCGTTGTTAACTATACGCTGCTCAACCGTTATGTATTCAACGGAACCATTGGAGTAGAGAGTAACTCGGCAATGGGTAAGTCCGAACGTTTGGGGATTTTCCCTGCGGCAGGTTTTGCTTGGCATTTGGCTGACGAACCGTTCATGAATAACACAGACGAGTGGTTGGATGAATTCAAACTCCGTTTCAGTGTCGGTGAAAAAGGTAATGGCGCCGAAGGTACTTCCATCTATCTGGGTTCTTATGCATCCGGTGACAACTATATGAATATGAACTCCATCAAACCCAGTAGCATGCAGCTCAACAGGTTGAAATGGGAAACGACTACCGAATATAATACAGGAGTGGATATTTCTCTTTTCAAGAACAGAGTAGTCTAACAGTGGATGTGTATCAGAAGTATACAAGAGATATGTTGCAACCAAAAATGAGCACGCCTACCAGCATTGGTTACGGTAGTGGATATAGGATGGCTTACTATAACTCAGGAAAGATGACTAATAAAGGTTGGGAGTTCCGTGCAAACATAATCGCTCTTAAACGTAAGGACTTTCAGTTGGGATTCAATTTCAACATCAACCAAAATACCAATAAGATTACAGAAATTCCGGTAAACTATACGGAAGAAAACTACACATTCGGTAACGGGAACTATGCTTTTCGTTATGAAGTCGATCGTCCTTTAGGCTCTTTTTACGGTTATCGCTACAAAGGTGTTTACCAGAATGCGGAAGCAACTCATGCACGTGATGCAGAGGGCAACATTATGAAAGACGTTAAAGGTAATCCTATTGTAATGATGAACGGTCATTATACTGTAGCTCCGGGTGATGCCATATATGAAGACATCAACCATGATGGTGTCATCAATCAGTATGATATTGTCTATTTGGGCAACTCACAGCCGAGATTTACCGGAGGATGCGGTTTTAACATTACTTACAAGCAATTCAAACTGGTTGCCAACTTCTATGGCCGTTACGGACAGAAAGTCATTAACATGACTCGTTTGAACAACGAATCTATGTACGGAATCAACAACCAAAGTACCGCTGTGCTCAGACGTTGGCGCAACGAAGGTGATATGACCGAAATCCCGCGCGCGCTTTATGGGGAAGGTTACAACACTTTAGGTTCCGACCGTTTTGTGGAAGATGCTTCTTATCTTCGTTTGCAAACTTTATCATTGAGTTACCGTCTGCCTAAAAAAGTATGCAGAGCTTGGGGAGTCAATAATATTGATTTCTATGTGACCGGCCTTGACACCCCATTCGAAGCTGGGCATCTGAGCCGATGCGCCCGCAGCCATCATCAGGGCCGCAGCAGCCAAAATCATTTTCTTCATTTGCGGTAATTTTTAAAGTTTGAAATAGCGTTTGTCGATATTTCGACACAAAGCTATAATAAAAAATTGTAACTGTCAACGATTTTCGCGCCTGGGCAGAATAATTCCGGCCTCCGTAACGCAATTCTCACCTGCGAATCGAGAGGCGAAAAGCCCTGCCGCCAAGGAAACGGACTAATGCGCCTCGACCCAATTCGCTCCGACGCCGCACTCGGCGATCAGCCGCACGCGCAGCTCGGCCGCGTCTTCCATACAGCGCACGACCAGCTCGCGCACCTGTTCCTCCTCGCTGCGCAGCAT